>OASS01000006.1_pt1 | contig 249562 bp, 249 predicted proteins | sample 1475811 | NCBI WGS metagenome assembly OASS01 (sample SAMEA2579922, study PRJEB22360) | human gut metagenome | biome: human gut; feature: human-associated habitat; material: faeces | place: Denmark | collected 2008/2010 | reverse complement strand
TCTATTTCGTGCGCCCTTGTTTCTCATCAGCGCTCGTATATAATACAACGAATCAAACACTATGTCAACAATAAATTTCATTTTTTTAATATTTTTATTTTCCAATGTATTTACCTCTAAAAGCTCGCTGCCTCCATATATAAGGAAGGCATATAAATAAACAGTCAACGTTCCTATGTTTTCCAAGACATATCTTATTTAACCTGAATAAATAAAAGATACAGCAATCCATATATTTCTCAAACGATATTCTCAATTTTCACATTCTATTCATTATCAAACATAGAGGGGTATAAGAAAAAGGCTCACTACTTTCGTTTATACACGATGGTAGTAATTCATAAAAGGAGAACTCAACACAATGAAATCATTTTTTATTTGAATTCTCCTTTTTGAATATACTTTAAAACAAGATAGAACATTTATTTTAAGAATTTTTTATTTCCTCAATATATAAGGATAGCAATGCCTCCTGATAACCACTGTATGCGTGCTTTTCAAGTTCTCTGCAAAGTGCCTGTAATTCTTCACTCTTGCAGTTTTGCAATGACAAGAGACGCTTTTCACAGATGGATGAGGTTGACATAATTCTATGATACTCCTCCACTGTACTTTTCCATAAATGCAGATCATCTTTATAACGCTGTTTTAGCTTATCCGCAATCAGAATTCCCTCAGGATCAAAGTCCCCTGCATAATACATGGGAATGTTACTTTTCTGTATGAGATCCAGCAATACATAACCGCACAGATTTAGCTGACCGTTTGTGCATACAAAGCCGATCTGTTCCTTGCCCAGCCTTTTTCCCTCCAAAAACAAAGAACGGAATACCGACGGATTCTCAACAATATAAATCGCCTTAATAGCGTCAGATATGTTATGGATTTGCTGCAGATTGTACAACGACACTGTCCATGCCTCATAGCGGTCAAAGAATCCTTTCCATGCCTCATGCACTTTTCCATCTCTGTCTTCTGCATTCAGATGCGCAATCATACAGCTATTTGATAAATCATCTTTTAATAAACCGGCTTCATAATACAGCTTGTTCTTCTCTGCCAGGCTGATATCCTGTTCCTCGACATTAAGGAAGTAACAGATCCCCTGAAACAGCAGCGTATTCTCAATGCCTTTATCAAAGAAATGCGGATCCTGGGTCACTGCGGAGGCGAATACTGCCATAGTTTCTATTTCCTGCTTCCAGACAGGCAGCTGATTGATTGCGTCCAATATGAAACATACTGTCTGCCACTTATTATTGTTTAGCAGCTGACGGATATTTCCATAGCTTTTATGATTTGTTTCCTGCATCCAGTTTAGCCACTCTCCAGCTTTTGTGCATGCATAGCGTTTGGATAGAGATCGCATATCCTGCTGTTCCTTTTGAGCCTTTATTTCTTTCTGTTCTTTGTTCGTCAGTATGCTTTCTCCCTTATAAATTTCGAGTACACGAAGAAAATCACTTCCGGCAAACCGGCTGTCCTCGATTGCCTTTTCCCAGACAGAATAAGGTATGGAAATGTCACGGACTCCCCAGTAATCCTTACCGAGTAAGCCCCCGATTGCCTCACGCTCATCATCTTCAGGATCCTTGATACATATTGTTCCTCCAAAATGCTGCAGCTTCTGATATTGACGAATCCATAGATCAGTCACACGTCGAAAGCCGGTATCCTGTAAAAGATATTGTGCAAATGCATCCTCTATCATGATAAATCTCCCTTCATGCGTTTTATATGCCCATCCCATTCATATGGAATCACAGTTACAAAACGGGCGTTTTCCGGACGAAACAGTTCATAAATGGCAAGACCTTTTACGGAAGCGTAGTCTCCCCATAGAACCTGTGAATTCATAATATAGTCAAATTTAAATTTGCTGATCAAATCGAACATATTGTAAATGTTCTTTTCATCCACTCCTGCAAATGCCTCATCCAGGGCAATCAGCAATGGCGCATCCTCTCTGGCACTTTCAAATTTTGCGGCTACGGCTGAGAACAGAGGCACGTACATCGCCATTGCTTTCTCACCTCCGCTAAAAGCATAGAAGGTATTGTTCGTAAGCTCTTTTTTAGCTTCTCCGGTTTTTTGTGCCATGATTTTGAATTCAAACCATGTTCGATAATCCATAACCTGACGCATCAGCTGATGAAAGCTTAAGGTGTTGTTTTCAATATTTTGCAGATTTCTTGCGGCAGCAATTTTTGACCGGAAGTGGGAAGACAGACGTTTTAAATCACTTTCCTTTACGACTTTGACATCCTTTTGCAGGATTTCCACCAGCTGTCTGGTATCCATTTCTTCTTCACTTTCCGCTTTTTTACTCTTCCACTGCAGATTCAGATGCAGTCCGCTGCTGGTATTCATTGCGTTCATATAGCGATTCATGGTATCCACCCACGCACGGCTGTTTTGTATACGGATACGTACCTTTTTGCTGATGATATTTACCAGGATATGGCAGTAACGCATTGTTTTTCTTGATCAGACGCTGGATAATAGCCAGATATTCTTCCAGACGCAGTGTGATACCCTCGTGCTGATCCAGAGAAAGACGGGAAGTTTTCACCCGTTTACGCAGATCGTCATGGACAATCAGCAGCAGATCATAATAGGCATGCGTCTTTGGAAAGACTTTTCCCATAGAGCAGTCTTCTTCCAGAACCAGAAAGGCGCTGGAGGAATGCACATGCAGCTGACAGGGAAACAGACTCTGAAAATCATTTTCTATATTTCTGCGGTAATTACGAATATAGCCGAAATCATCATCCTTATCCTCTCCAGCTGTATGATAGACACCGCAGGAGAGCATGAGTCTACGATAAATATGCTGCCGGCGGACAATACCGCGATCCTCTTCCATATCAAACCACTCGCTCTGTAAAAAGTCCTCCGGCTCATGAAAATCCATAATATCTTTGGGAATGTTACGTATGAAATAGCGTGATACTCCGGTGTTTTCATATAATATATCGCTGGTCTCATCCTTTAGAAAGTAATCCTCATCACCTTCCCGGGAAATGATCATCCCCATTTTAAGAGCATATTGCAGTACACGCACAAGCTGTCTTCTTGCTCGCAGACTTGTCCATTCCAGCTCACCTTTGGGAAACTGCACCTGAATAAATTCACAGATATTGCTCAGGATAAAGCGTTCCCCTGCTTCCTTGTCTTCCAGAAGCATAAGCAGATAACAGAACATCTGATATTCCATAAGCGTTTCAAATTCGGTAATCCCCATCCAGCCTTCTGCTTTGCCTGGAATCTTTTCCAGCTTTACAAGATATGGATTGATAATGAGTGCATAGCCGAATTTCTCCTGCAGCTTCTTTTTCAATTCCTTGGCATTATCCTTTATTTCATAATACAGCTGTGGATCCTGACTTTTCAGAATCCAGCGGCGATTCATCAATTCTTCTATTATTCTCATAACTGTTCCTCATCAAACAGGATTTTGATGCATGGCATTACCAGATTTCCATCCTCACAATGCAGTATACAATCGCCTTCCCGTTCCTTTTCTATATGATAATGCTGCCCCTGATCGGTTTTGGCACGCCGATCACTTGCGGCAAGTGCCTTGGATACCCAGCCAAGCAGGACTTTTCTGGTGGCCTTGTCAAGTAAGGGAAGCTGAGAAAAGATGATTTCTCCGTTTTTACTCGATTCCTTTATCTTCTTCTGTTCAGCCTCGCGCTGTGCCTCATACTCCAGACGCTGTATTCGCCGATCCAGTGCATAATCCGTCGCAGGCTTTCGCTCATGCTTTTTCCTTGCCACCTTTGTGCGCGGCTCCAGTGCAAGGAAGGCTGAGGCTTCCTGATACACCCCGCTGTGAATGCTGTCCGTATCCCTTGGTGCGATGTTTTTCAAATGCATACAGGTATCTGCCCCAAACACCAGTGCACTTAAGCGATGTGCTTCATCCATAGTATTGCATTTTGCGAATATTTCCGCTATACTCCGGTATTCCTCCTTACGGTTTGCCCCCTGATTGTGCAGCTCACCGATCTGCAGTGCATACCGTGTGATTTTCCGTATGATTTCATTGGTGATTTCAAAGAGGCGGTTTACCTCATTGTTATCATTTTCTCCGACAAACCAGTTGAAAAGACTCTGCCACCGTCCCTGACAATTTTCCAGTATGGCAGTCTTTGTGATATGGGAATTGATGCGGGGAATCGATAGTTCATATTCTGCGACCTTATCGAAAATCAGCGCCATATCTTCGTCCTTTACACCGCTCAAATAATCCTCGATGATCATTCCATGCTCCTGCAGGCTTTTTACAAATGTCTGAAGATAGGTGATCAGCTTATCTTTAAATACCAGAAATTCTCTGGACTTCATCATTTGTTCTGCTTTGGCACTGTTTAATGTCTTTATGTAATCCTGATAGTTCTGATTTAAGCGTATGAAATCATCGTTCAGACTTCGCCACCAGTCAGCGACCTCCATATGGGATTTATCCCTTACAGTAAGCAGCTGCAGAATCTGTTTACGAATCCGCTCCAGCAGCGTCGGTTCCAAGGATGCTCCTTCTACGGCAAGATGCTCCAGCTCTATTGTCATTCGTTCAATTACAACCGTATATTCACTTAGCTGATAGCGAAATTTCTTATTTTTAAATTCCTGTAAGGTATTGGGAACGGAGGTATCCTGTGTAGCAACGAGGTTCCCCCAGTCGCACAGTGCCTGCAAATCATTCTGACAGTTCTCCATGGTATAGTCTTCATATCCTGGTAATGCGGATATCATGTCATAAATATCCTCTTTAAACATCCAGTAATGTATTTTTTCATGCTCCTGATAAAAATAGCGAATGATAATGCGGTAACGATCCACATTCTCGGCTCTGAGATAATTCACCTCGGTTATCGGTTTTAAAAGCTTATCATATAGTTCCATATCCCTCACCGCCTTTCTCTATCATTCTACCATATATTTCCTATTACAGAACAAATTATACAAGTCGCCGATACAGAGCATCCAGCATTCTGTTGATAAGTTGTACAAAGTATCCATACCAGGCTTCTGTATCATTACAAAGCAGATAGAGAATACCCAGTGTGATTGTGAGCACAATGACAGAAGTCCACGGTATTGCATCCCCCATCAGTCCGCTGATCAGCATAATCCCCATGAGAACAAGATACAAGGCCACAAATTTCTGTATTATCACAGCTGCCAGATGCAGGATGGCAAAGAAACCAAAGCTGCATAATCTGATACAATTAGCTGCAGCAAATACGATTACAAACAGGAGCTTTCGTATGCCATGTAGTGCTGAAATATCATATATCCCCGACCCTGCTTTGTCCAATGCCTCCCCATGCATATGAACATGCGTTTCTTCCCGCTGTACATAGTCACCATAATAATGATATTCTGTATTCTCGTTGTGATTATGATTCCCTTGATTGAACTGCATATTGTTCTCTCCTTAAAATGACAGGTCTTCTGTATCTTTATTCATAATGGACATGACAGCAGGCAATTCCACACTTGCAATTACCACATCGCTTAGAATAAACATGATTCTAATTTCCGTTTGCTTTTCAAACCAATCATAAATGCGTCCTGCACTTTTACAGCCTCTTGCGACGGTTCTCACACTGTTCGCGACATAGCCAAACGTCACACCGGCATCTGATATTACGCGAATGGCTTCATCGTCCTCTTCGTTATCAATATCCTTTTCAATTAATAACCTCTGTCCCACGCGAAACACCTCATTGCCAAAGTAATAGCGTAATCCAACAATTGTTATGTAGGTCATAAAAATCTCCTTCTTTCTTTACAATTACATTATAAGATAAGGATTGTATAAAATTTTAAACAGTGACGATAAACATTTCATGTTACAATATAGAAAAGATGATATACGGGAAAACAGAGCATAACAATCAAAAGGTGCATATTTATACCTTTCTGTTATAGCTACATGGGAGGGATGGTTATATGGAAGATAGTAGAATGAGTGCCATAGCGATACTATATATATTGAAAGAGTATTCGGATGAGGCACATCCTTTATCCAGTAATGCTTGTATTCCATTACTGGAGCAGGTATATGATATTAAAATCAATCGCGGAACGCTTTCTGCATATATCAAACAGCTGCGTAATTTTGGAATCGACATCCAGACAACCAATCGGGGCTATTATCTGATTGACCGGGATTTGGAAAAGAGTGAGGTACACGTTTTGTGTAATCTAATTCATTCCTCACATTTCATATGCGACAGCTCCAGCTTTCAGCTCATCGACAAGCTGCTGAAGACGCAGAGCAGATATCATCGTAAAGATTTTAAAAACGCCGTATATATTCAGAACTCACGAAAAACGAAAAACCGGCAGCTGTTTCTGAATGTGGATATCCTCTTGGAAGCAATACAGGAGAATAAAATGATCCAGATGTACTATCTGACCTACAATCTGAAGAAGGAGCTGATACGAAAAAGAGAGAAACCGTATTTTCTGCATCCGTATTATATTGTTGAGGAAAACGGAAATCTGTATCTGATTTGTAAAACAGATAAGCATGATGATTTTACGCATTATCGCATTGACCGTATGCAGGATATCAGAAAATTGGATACATCCGCAGATGCACTTCGTAATTCCTTTGACCCTTACGCATATTCCAAAACCAAAATGTATATGTATTCAGGGGAGCCCGTAGCGGTTTTCCTTCGCTGTCATAAAATGATACTGAATGATGTCATTGATCAGTTTGGACAGGAAATCATATTGCAGGAAACAAAGGGTTCCGATTATTTCATCGCACGTATTTATTCTACGGAAACCGGTATTATGTACTATGCCATGCAATATGCTTTATATTGCGAAATACTGGAGCCCAGCGAGTTGCGAGAGCGTGTAAGAAATAATTTAAGGAAAGCACTCTCTGTTTATGAAAAAGATAAAGCATAGATAGATAACGATATATCAAAACTATTATTCAGCACAGTGCAGATGACAAATAGCAATGTAATAAAGAACCATAAGTAAGGCTTCTTGCTCAATTGCAGGTAAATTTAACAGAGAGAATTCAACCCTATTGAATTATCAATAGAAGTTGAATTTTCTCTATTATGAACACCCTAAAGCAAGAAAGACCTAAATAAGTAGCTCACGCATTGCATGATAGTGCCATATCAGCTGGCTGTTCAAATCATAAAAAAAATAGCGAACTAAAAAAACTTGTCACAAACGTGTACATTCCCATTTGCGACAAGTCTTTTTTAATTTTCATAGGATACCGATCGTTCTCTTCCATTGATCGTTTATTTTTTAAGGCTTCCTTATCATTTATTTTTTCGAGTGGAGGTTTCTTTTTATAAGATGCAATAATTCTGGTGCTATAGCGGCGTTCTATTGAGGCGTTACCCGATTTACTAAATCTGAGTAGTTTTTTTGTCTTGGATTGATAAGACTTTGTTAGACTGAGTTTATAGTCTTTTCTGGCTGCATATGCAAAATACTGCTTCATAAAATAACTGAGCTTGGATAAATTGGTACCGCATACCTTTTCGAGATAAGGCACCTGTCCCTTCCTCCAATGTGTCAAATATTTCTCTTCCAGCCATCCCATTAGTATGAGGGAGTCCTCAACTGTTGCATAGCCTCTCTGATACAGCTGCCTTTCAATAACAGCGGCAGTTTTCTTTTCAATCTGCTGTCTGTTCTATAGCCAGATCCTCCATATTCCCCACGACAAGCCGCAATTCAAAGCCCTCATTTCCATCATCTGCCTCTGCTGACTGAATTAAGGTTTTGTTTTCCTTGAAATATTTGTTTTTTCTATGCCGGAAGAATTTAACGATATCTAGGGCATCCAGCTCCAGCTGTGCCAATTCTGTTTGCAGGGCATCTTTACCGATTTGGGCAATGTTCCATCCTAAGGATGCTAATTTGATTACTGCGACAAATTCTTGAAAGCTCAGATTATTCGCGTTTCCCATCGGGGCGATAAAGTCATGCATAAGCTCCGAAAAATTGTCATGCTCTATACGTTCCGGTAAGGGATCATATGTTATATCCTGATCATTGATATAGGCACCTTTTACATTTCTATGCCGCACAATAGATTCATAGAAATCTTCCGCTTCTTCCAGCGTAGCATTCTGCTTTATAAGGATTTCCGCAACAGAATCCAAAATAAACTCATTTCGATATTGAAAAAATGACCCTTTCCAGCGATGCTCAGGTAATACATTCCGTACATCATCAAGAAGATACATACCAATCGCTTTCATCCGATACAGGTTGTCCTTATCTTCATCATAAAGTTCTATATAGTCCGGTGTAACATCTATAATACGATATTCTCCATAGTGCTCTTCCTTCCAGCCTCTCAGTATACTGCTATCACTTTCATTCCACTTTCTGCTGTCGAAAAACTCCTTTAGACATTGTGGATGGGAGCCGATATAGGCTAATGCCTGGTTCATTTTTTGATGCTTATTCGGTTCCTGCATGAGCAATACACTGTATACATGGTTTTTATAAACAAACTTCAAATATTCCTCTCGAAGCTTTATCAGCTTTTTTGCGTCTTTCTTATGTAAATAATTCATAGTATGTCCCTTGTATAACCACAGCTTACACTTCACAGTAAGCTTGTCATACGCCTTTCCTCCTTTACATCATTATTTTAACAAAAAGCATAGCTGTGTAGGGACTCTTCATCTATAGTCTCGTTCAAAGTCTTGCCTCTATGCCTTTTTTCGATTCCGCAGTTTTTTAATAAACAGATACAAACCCAGAATAAGAACAGCTGTCGCAGCCATTCCTATCAACAGACTGCCTTCCTTTTTATTTTCTTCATATGCCTCCTCATAAGCTTCTTTCGCGGCTGGATAAAAAGCAGTATCCTTCACAGCATCCAGAAAATCTAGATTCTGATCCTCACCTTCTTCTCCGTCCTTTTTTCCATTGTCTTTTGCAAGCTGAAGCAATTGCTTTTTTTCTTTTTCATAGCTCTTGACGGATGTATCATATGCTTCCTTATAGATTGCTTTAAATTTCTTCAAGTTATAATCCTCTACATCGGATATCTTTTTGTCATTGTATACATATTCATAGGCATTGTACTCTGCCGTACCCTGCAGAACTGTTTTCACTTTCTGTTCCGCATCATCAAAGGCTGTTTTATAATATTCTATATATTCATTTTTTATAATTTTGGATGGGAGTTCCTTCAACTGATACGCTTCCTTTTCCAAAGCATCTTTTTTTCCGTTTGTTTCTGCCAGTGAGGATGTATTGTTCATAAGCTCGGTTTCTGCTTTTTCATAGGATTTATTAAAGGCTGTTTTGTAGGCTTTTTGAGAGTAGGTATAGGTTACATCTTCCAGTGTTTTGTCCGGATTCTTCATTTTGAACGAATATCCATCCGTAGCCCCTTCTTTTGCATAATCAATTTTCGGCTGTGCCGGAACTTCAACCTTTGGTTTTGCCTCCTGAACAGGTTGCGGTGTACTTGGAGATGGTGTTGAGGATCCACTCGTTGATGGTGCGGATGTTCCGCCTGAGGAACTCGTACCTCCACCATTGTGACAGTGATATTCGCCATAAGCCAATCCCCATTTCTCACAATTTGTCCGGCATGTATGACAGCCATTACTGTCGGTTCTTCCCGGATGTGCCTGAATGGAAGTAGACGTTGGTAATACAAGAAGTAATGCGAATGTTGCGAATGCTAATAATTTTCTCATTTTTTCACCCTCCTAGACTATGAGTAAATTACAAACCTCTTCCCTCCTTCCCTATGCTTTAATTATAACGCTTACATTCGCACTTTTGTAATTTTTTTAAACCAATAGGAATACAATTACTCGACTGTATACTGGTTTTATTGTGAAATTGGGTTATCCTGATAATTTCTTATACTAAAGCAAGCTGGTTTCAGATATAAATGGGATGACATAGCTATTAGGATAAGCTTTCATATCAAAATTTCATGGATATGATGATACTATGATACCGCGGTTTACTTAGGTATGACGGATGTTGGATATGCAGCCCTGACAAAGAATATCATTATGGCGTTTGCGAAAAGAGCAATGGCGGTCATGCTGGAGAATAGCATTGACCGTATGAAAATCAGTACCCAAGATGTAGATTTGGTGCTGTAGGCGGTGGCTCCGTGATTGTGCCAAAGCCGTTGTCTTGTTGCAGGCAGGAGGCGAAGCCAGAGCATTTTGGAGTAGTAAATGCAATTGGTGCTGCCATTTCAAAGGTAAGTGGTACATGAGAGCAGCTAGTTTCATATGATGAGGTGCCTTGTGAGGAAGCAATTGAAAAGGCGAAGGCTGTTGATTTGGCTGTTGCGGCTGAGTGATTCGTAAGACAGCGCAAATTATTGATATGGAGGATGAAGCATTGGCGTATTATCCGGGCAATACAAGCAGGCTGAAGATACGGGTTGCGGGTGGTTTGAGAAGTGAATAGTGAAAAGAGCTGTTACTAAGAAGTAAAATTCTAGTGACAGCTCTTTTCAAGCATCCTACTACATCCTCATAGAATCTATCATAAAGTAAACTGCATAGAAAGCTATTATCTCGATGGAATTTCACTATAAGTGAAAGGATAGGCTATTTGATTACTTCTATAATGGAAGTAAGGAGATAACATGAATGTACTGTTAACATAATAAAATGAAAGAAAATTATTTTGAGGAATATAATCGGATTGCATCAAAAATAAAAGTATTGCGTACTGCTAAGCATTTAACACAAGAGCAGTTGAGTGAACTGTCAGGTTTAAGTATAAGCTATATCAGTAAGATTGAAGCGCCTAATTGTAATAAAAGCTTCTCTCTTGATGCATTATTCATACTTGCCGAGGTATTAGATGTGAATGTAAAGGAGTTTTTTGACTGATATGAAATATTTTATTGTTAATCAAAATCGTACACAAAAAGAAGAAATATCTGGAGGTTATCTTTGGGCACCTAAAGATAAAAAAGGGCGTAAACAACGGCATTGGGACACTATGTTGAAAATAGAGAAGGGAGACATTATTTTCAGTAATAAAGGTGGATATCTATCATACTATGGCATAGCAAGAGGAGCATGTTATGATTTTGAAAATCCATTTCCTACTGAGGACTGGGATTCAGATGGGCGTAAGGTAGATGTTGATTATTATGAAATTAATCCTGCTATTAAATATTCTGAACATATTCAACAGTTACTATATTTACAAGCGAGTAAAGGTGCTTTCAACAAAGGTCTTCGTATAAACGAAGGTTACTTATTTACATTAAGCAAGGGACAATTTGATTATTTATTTAATTTAGTAAATAACACACCTTTTAAGATTGACGTTGTACAAAAGATAGCGAATGATGATTTTCTTGATTTTAAAGAAACAGCTGAGGATGAGAAACAATTCCAAGACATCCACCTTGGAAAAACGAAAGGGTATAGTAAGGAGCAGCTAGCTGAGATCGCTGAACAGCGTAAACACAAAAAGCCATTTGAAAATACCACAATACATAAGAGAGTAACAACAGACCCACATTTCAAAGCAACATGCTTAGAAAATCATAATTATCAATGTGAAATAAGCAATGATCATGAAACCTTTTCAAATACCACTGGCCTTCATCAGTATATGGAATGTCACCATTTAATACCTATGAAAGCACAGAAGGATTTTCCCAATCTTTGGTTGGATGATATGTTCAATCTTATATGTCTTTGTCCTTTATGTCACGCTCAAATACATTATGGTGATCGATCATCTAAAGAAGCGGTATTTTGGAGTATCTATCACAAACGAAAAAGGGATTTCGCAAAGGCTGGCTTCAATAAACAAAAAATGCTAGAAATATTTAATGAATACTATTTCTAACATATGTTTTCATTAGCTTTTCTATAACTAAAGCATCAGCTGGAACCCAGTGGATGCTTTTTATAGTTTCCTCATTTATATGGAACCACCTAATAGCTGCGTGATCATATAAATAAGAGGGTTCCTTTCTTATTTCACAGAAATAACATGCCATATTCAAATGGAATGTAGGATATTCATATTGAATTGTTTCAAAATACTGCACATTATAAATTTCTATATCCATCTCCTCTTTTATTTCTCTTTTTAAAGCTTGAACCGGTGTTTCTCCTTCTTCAAGCTTGCCTCCAGGAAACTCCCAGAGTCCAGCAAATTCACCTTTCAATCGCTGAGCAATCAGATAAAAGTCATCCTTCTTTATGATTGCGGCTACGACTTCTATTTTTTTCATACTACATCACCTGTATGTATCATATCAAATCAAGTATAGGATTACAATCTTCTTATACATCTGTAATATTTGTACTTAAGCATAAATAATGCTAAAATGATAAAGAAATAAAGGAAGGGACGATATGACGATACAAACTATTAACGATTATAAAAATAAATTTATCATTTCAAATTACTCATTTTTTACTGATATCTTCACCAAGCCCATCTGGGGTGACATGGGCGAGGATACCGCCTCCATCACACTGACAGTGATGGAAAACACTTGGCACCTGCACTTCATCCGCACCCAAAGCGGTGAGCCATATCCATTAAGCGACACCGTATGCAATGTAATTGATGAATACGAAAAGGATTTAACCAATGAAGAAGTATTTGAATTCTTAGCGCATCACAATATCCTGAAGGAATTTGAGGACGCTGTATCAAGGCTTTAAGATGTCTTACATCTATACATATACAAAAAAATACGAATCCAATATGATAAAGACTGCCTGTCAAAGAAAAATTATTCTTCTTCAAACAGACAGTCCTTTTTCATTTCAAAACACTACCTAATCCAGCTCCAGTCCCCCGGTGTATAACTGATAATATGTTCCCCTCTCCTTCATCAGCTTCTCATGATTTCCACGCTCAATGATCTTCCCCTGATCCATCACCATAATCACATCGGAATTTCTGATTGTGGAAAGCCTATGCGCAATGACAAACACCGTTCTTCCCTCCATCAGCTTATCCATACCATCCTGCACAATTTTCTCGGTACGGGAATCAATCGAGCTTGTCGCCTCATCCAGAATCAGAACCGGTGAATTCGCAAGTGCCGCTCTGGCAATTGACAACAGCTGCCGCTGCCCCTGAGAAAGAGAAGCCCCATCTCCGCTGATCACCGTATCATAGCCATGCTCCAGATGTCGTATAAAGCCATGTGCATTTGCAAGCTTTGCCGCCGCAATCACTTCTGCATCCGTAGCATCCGCCTTACCATATCGAATATTATCCCGTATTGTTCCGGTAAACAGATGCGTATCCTGCAAAACGATGCCCAAAGACCTTCTCAGATCATCCTTCTTGATCAGCTTGATATCAATGCCATCATATGTGATCGTCCCCTTTTGTATATCATAGAATCGGTTGATCAAATTGGTAATTGTGGTTTTTCCTGCACCTGTAGCACCGACAAATGCCACCTTCTGACCACGCTCAGCATACAGCTTGATGTTATACAGAATCTGCTTATTCTCATGATAGCCAAAATCCACATCATCAAAAATGATATTTCCAACCAGAGGAACATACTGCACAGCTCCATCTACTCGCGGATGCCGCCATGCCCATTTTCCTGTCGGCACCTCACTCTCAATCAGCTCACCGTCAACCTCCTGCACATGTGCAAGCGTCACCAGACCATCATCCGGCTCCAGGTCTTCATCCATTAATGCAAAGATGCGGGAAGCACCAGCGGATGCCATAATAACGGAATTTAACTGCTGGGATATCTGCGTAATCGGCATAGTAAAGGACCGATTCAACTGCAGGAAGGATGCCAGAGCACCTAATGTCAGACCACCGATGCCGTTGATAGCGATCAGTCCACCGAGCAATGCCGTCAATACATAGGATATATTTCCCAGATTTCCCATAACCGGCATCAGGATATTTGCAAACTTATTCGCCTGATAAGCACTGTCAAACAACTGCTCATTCACCTGATCAAAGCCATCCTTTGTTTCCTGTTCATGCGTAAACACCTTAATGACCTTCTGCCCGCTCATCATCTCTTCAATATAGCCGTTCACAACACCGAGATCACTCTGCTGCCGCTTGAAATAAACAGCACTCTGTCCTGCAATTTTAGACATTGCCGTCTTCATGACGATTACCATAACCACGACAATGACCGTCAGATAAAGACTCAGCACACACATGGAAAGAAAGACACTCACGACAGTAATCGCGCTCGACAGCAGCTGTGGAATACTTTGTGAAATTACCTGCCGCAGTGTATCCGTATCATTCGTATATACCGACATGATATCGCCATGATGATGCGTATCGAAATAGCGGATGGGCAGCTTTTCCATATGTGCAAATAAATCATCACGAATCCGTTTCATCGTCCCCTGTGCCACATTGATCAAAATTCTGGCATACAGATACGTGGAAGCAATACCGCATACATAGATGGCAGCCATGGCACACAGCGCCTGAAACAGAGGTCCGAAATCCGCCGGTCCGTTGGATGCCAGAATCGGTGCGATATAATCATCAATCAGACTTTTCAGAAACAGGGAGCTTGCCACTGTTGCCAGAGAACTGATGATAATGAAAATCAACACAAAGAAACAGGAAACCCTGTAATTGCGAATAACATAAGCGCACAGCCGCGTCAGCACCTGTAGAGAATCCTTGTCCGCTTTTACCTTGTTTTTCTTAATCTGCATTCTCATCGCCTCCTTTCACCTGCGTACAATAAACCTCCTGATAGATTTCATTTGTTTTTAACAGCTCCGCATGAGTTCCAATACCGTTGATTTTTCCATCATCCAACACCACAATTCTGTCCGCATCCTCAATAGAGGAGATACGCTGGGATATGATCAGCTTCGTGATATCCGGAATATCCTCGCGAAACGCCTTTCGTATCAAATAATCCGTCCGTGTATCCACAGCGCTTGTGGAATCATCAAGTATCAGAATCTTCGGATTTTTCAGTAAGGCTCTGGCAATACAAAGACGCTGCTTCTGACCGCCGGATACATTGCTTCCACCCTGTTCTATATGCGTATCATAGCCATCCGGAAACCGCTGGATAAATTCATCCGCCTGGGCAAGCCTGCATGCCTGCAGCATTTCCTCATCACTCGCATTGGGATTTCCCCAGCGCAGATTATCCTTGATCGTACCGCTGAACAGCACGTTATTCTGTAATACCATGGATACCTGATTCCGCAGTACATCCAAATCAAATTCCTTTACATCCACACCGCCAACATACAGACTTCCCTTTGTCACATCATACAGCCGGGGAATCAGCTGCACAAGAGAGGACTTCCCGCTTCCCGTACCTCCAAGTATTCCAATCGTTTCTCCTGAGCGGATATGCAAATCAATATCCTCCAGTGAATCTGCCTCCTGATCCGCACTGTATGCAAAGCTGACATGGTGAAAATCAATGGAACCGTCCTTCACCTCGGTAACAGCCTTTTCCGGTGAAACGATATCACTCTTTTCATCCAGTACCTCATCAATTCGCTGAACGGAGGCAAAGCTCATGGACAGCATGACAAAGATCATAGACAGCATCATCAGTGACATCAGGATATTCGTCGTATAGGTCATCATACTCATCAGCTCACCGGTTGTCATAGAACCACCGACAATCATTCTTGCCCCCAGCCAGGAAATCGCCAGGATACAGGCATACATGGACAGCTGCATTGCCGGAGAATTAAAAATCAGAATATTCTCCGCCTTTTTGAACATGCGGTAAATATTATAGGATGCCTTGTTAAATTTTGAAATCTCATAATCTTCCTTTACATATGCCTTTACGACACGCATATTCGTAATATTTTCCTGTACACTTGCATTTAAATCATCATACCTGTTGAATACCTGCAGAAAAATCGGATGGGCAAATTTCATAATAAAAATCAGAACGATTCCCAAAAAGGCGATCGCATACAGAAATACCATGGACAGCTTGGCATTGATCACAAATGTCATTGCCATAGCACAAACCAGTGTCAATGGAGCACGCACACACATCCGCAGCACCATCTGATAGGCATTCTGTATATTCGTCACATCCGTCATCAGGCGAGTCACCAGACCGGCTGTAGAAAATTTATCGATATTATGAAACGAGAAATCCTGAATATTGTAGAACATTGCTCTGCGCAGATTCTTGGCAAAGCCTGCCGATGCATAAGCTGCATATTTCCCCGACATCGCCCCGCAGAACAAGGAGCCGAAGGCTGCCACAATCATAATGAGGCCATATTTTGTCACTTCCGTCATATCGCCCTGACTCACACCCTTATCAATGATAAAGGACATCAGAAACGGCAGTGAAATTTCCAGTACAACTTCTCCCACCATGAAGATCGGAGCGAGAAAGGAGGCTTTCCTGTATTCTTTTACTTCCTGTAAAATCCGTTTAATCATATTGTCATCTCCTTTTCGATAGCATGCTATGTATTTTGTGAAAAGAAAAGCATCAGCTCTTCTGCCCAAGCATTTTCAGCAGGCAGCTCTGCATACATGCGATTTCCTCATCATTCAGTGCCGTCACCAGCTCTTCTTCATTCTCCTTGAATTTCTCTCTGAGAATCTTGTCCAGCTCCAGCGCCTGTTCACTGACCACGATATTTTTCACCCTCGCATCCTTTGTGCTTGCGACACGATGGATCAGTCCCTTATGCTCCAGACGATTCAGAATACCGGTTACAGATGGATTGGATATATCCATTGCATCCTCGATGTCCTTTTGATGTACCTGCTCTCCGCGTTCATGAGCCTTAAACAGGTATATCAGCGTGAAGGTCTGGGAAGCCGTCAAATCAAATTCCGCAAATATGGTATTCAATCTGGCCTGATTCATTAGAAACACCTGTTTTATGAGATATCCGATATGCATATCCGCCATGCTTTCACCTCGCACTTTATCAGCCAATATATAGCACGCTATGAATTATACACCAGCTTTTCTTCCCTGTCAAATATTTTCCATTCTTCCTTTTTTCCGTTATGCTTCCTTATATATATGATATATCCCGACTTTTTTTATCCTTACGGGTAGATGACTGCCGCATGCAGCCAACACACCTGTTATCAAAAAAAGAATACATCCCGAATTTACTAGGATGCATTCCCGAAAAATTTTCGATTTTGTTGTACTGCGATGCTGTCTGGCTTGTATCTGCCTGCGATATCGTTGTAATGCATGGACGCCTGTCGGTCATGCAGCTGCCAGTAACAGACACAGAGCTGAATTGCCGGAAGATAACCATAGCAGTCAACACGAACAAAGGCACCGCTTTTATCATCACGTGTACGATGCAATGCTGTTTCATACCAGAACACCGCTTCCTTCCAGCGTTTTTCATCAAAGAAGTATTTTCCGATATCACAGCAAAGCTCCGCCCTTGGTGCATCATATCGAAAGCTCTGCAGATAGGCCTGCAGCTCCTCATCCTTTTGCTGCAGCGCACTGTGACAGTAGCCCATCATTTCACACGCATCAATGTTGTTTTCCACCCATCCCTGCTTTCCGTCCAAAAAGGCTTCAAACACCTGCAAAGCATCATGGTAACGTGCGTGATAGTACAGCTCCCTTGCGTAATAGAACTGTTCTCTTGCGTCCAGCTGCTTCCCCTGTGCCAGTAGCTTTTCAAAAATGCGAAGGTTACGGTCCGGATCATTAATATGCAGCTTCTGATGTGTAATCGCAATGTCCTCATACTGTACCATTCCTGTTAATGGTATCACCTCATGAATGACACCGGACCAGCGATGCTGCATACGCCGGTTCATCAAGCGCTCCCGATAATAGGAAAAGGTAGGATTTCCCTTATCGTCAAACGCTGTATGATATTTCATCATTACGATGGAAACCTCCGGCTGCAGTCGCTGCTTCAGCTCCACGAGCTGTTCCTGATCCTCCTGCAATATCACATCATCCGCATCCAGCCACATGATAAAGTCCTGTGTTGCCTTGGAAAAGGAATAGTTACGCGCCTTGGAAAAATCATCGCACCATGCAAAATCATAAAGTTTATCCGTGAAGCCGGCCGCAATTTCCTTTGTCTTATCTGTACTTCCGGTATCCACAACAATAATTTCATCCGCAAAGGAGGTTACACAGGCAAGACAGCGTGCCAGAACCTCCTCTTCGTTTTTGACAATCATGCAAACACTGATTCCCGCCATACATCGACCCCTTTCCCTATCCGAAGCTGCTTATCAGTTAATCTGATAAACAATCAGATAGGCATTGACTGTATTGTTAAAGCTGCATACGTTGACTCCCTGGGAAGTATCACTGACCATGCGCAGACTATCTCCTTCACCTAACTCTACAATACAACTACCCTGCACAAAGCTTCCTTCACACAGCATCGGTATTCTGGATTCCTCGATGATCATGGAACTGTTCAGCTCCAGAGCAACAGCATCCCCCTCACATGGCTGTGAAGCGAGCAGACAGCCGAACTGCACCACATAGGTCCCGGCATGTCCTGCAATGACACTTTGATAGTCCTCAGAAATTGTAAATCCGCTTTGAATGGTGCCTACATCAAATACAAAGGCATCCTGTGCACAGAACTGCTTATCTGTAAAGGACTGAAGACTGACGGAAGCAAATTGTACAAGCGGTGCAGATTCTCCGGCTGGTCCGGTTGCCCCCTGCGGTCCCTGTGGCCCCTGGGCTCCGGTTGCCCCTCTGGCACCGGTTGCGCCACGCTCACCCGGCATTCCCTGAGGACCCGTTGATCCGGTAGGACCCTGAACGCCTGCTACTCCCTGTGGGCCGGTATTTCCCTGAGGACCACGTAAGCCCTGCAGGCCTTCTCTTCCCTGCGGCCCCTGCAGACCTCTTGGTCCCTGCGGACCCCTTGGACCTCTTGGACCCATGGGACCGGTAGGCCCGATACCAGGATACGGGCGTGGCGGACGCGGCGGTCGGTTGCAGTCACAGCCGCAGTCACAAGCTGAACCGCCATCACTATTGCAGTTGTAATATTCCTGTGCAAAGCCCTGCTCATCCTCTGCAGAGCGGTTATCGTCAAAATCCCGGTCGCATCTGCAGCCACAGTCCTGCCCGGCTTTTGGCTCATCAAATCCACGGTAGGAATCGTAGTCGTCATATTCGCAGTTATCGTCATATCTGTTTCGATACATAGCTATTCCCCTTTCAAGAGCTTTTCTTTCCTTACTCACTTCACTATATGCGCAACCGGGCATTTGTGTTAGTGAAAATGCACACACTTAGGCGATATTCCCAAAACATGACAGTGTTGCTTTGGCAATTTCGTAGCCGTGCTGTAAAATAGCATCATAATCAGATGCTGATACCTTCTCCAGTGTTGTCTTATAATCAGCAACCCGCTGTACCTCAGCCTCCTTCATACTGCTGCGGATCCATGCATCCCTTTGTTCCTCTGGCAACGCACAATGCTGCATGATCTCCTTTACTGTTGTACCGATTTTCAGATAGACACCATTGTGATATCTGCGGAAGAAGTCAATAACCTCCTGAGAACGTAAGGATTCCACCTGATCCATATTGATATCCAGCAGGCGTTTGAGATTTTCAATGGAAAAGGAATACTTTCTTGTCTTATGCTCGATGTTGCCGGATGCATTGGAGACAATCAGATAGTTGATATTCCTGTGCAGACCGCCATCCTGCTCAGTGGTGAAAAGCGGGTCAAGCCCCATATTATCATAGACACCGCCATCCCACAGATGCAGTACACGATCCCTCGGCCGGACTGTGATCGTTCCGGTAGCATCTGTCCAGATATACTTGTCTGTTTTCAGCTTGTAGGGGCCGATGAGTACCGGAAATCCGGCACTTGCCGCAACAGCATGTGACAATGCAAAGGACGGATGCATGACATAGCTGGAATCCCGTTCCCCCATTCTTGCACTGGAAAAGCGAAAGTCCTTACCAGATTCATAAGCTGTTGTGTTGATGGTCCATGCCGGACAGCTTGCAATATCCTGCAGACAGCCCTTCACTGCCCAGCGCTGTTCCATCACCTTCGCCAGAAGATTGACCTTTTTATCCCAGTAATAGGGCTGCAAAAACAGACGAAGCAACGCATGCCACTGAATATCCTTCTGTGTGATACACTTCTTAACAGCAGGCAATACCCGTTCCAGAAACTGTGTATCGCTCGGCCATTGATTGGCATTGCAGGCGTAGATCAGCCCCATACAGATACTGGCACCGGATACTGTTGAAATATGGGAAACCCTGCCCATAAGCCCCTGTTGGGCAAGATATCTCAGTACGCCAAGATGATAAATCGCTGCGCGCATACCACCGCCGGACAATGCCAGTCCGATATGCAATTGTTCTTTTTTCAAAATTTCACCCTTACTAACGTATGCAAAAAAGACGGCTGCAGTACCGCCTGTTTTCGTATGAAGAGATGGATGCTTATGTAATCATCAATATTTCATGCATCCATTATGAAACGCAGTTTAACTTTATCCATTAAAGCAGTATCTGACTCTGCAGCTTCGCACTGACATGACTGCAAGAACCAGCATACTCTTTTGAAGCCCGTTAAAGGGCGGATGATCAGGAGCTGCGCAGTGCTTCCTGAATAACGTACAGTGCCCTATCCTCATCCTTTTTATGCACGTAGAGATAATACATGACATCCTGATGTCTTGAATTTTGGGCAATAGCCGGACCTCCATGATGAACTGCCGCAAGATTTTTTGTTTTCAATGTGTAGACGATTCCTGCACCTTGTAAAGCATAACGCGCTTTCGCAAGCCGTTTCATATCATTTGTCAGCATAACTTCTTTTCGATTCCATATAGCAAGCATAGCATACCGCCTCCAATCCTCTTTTCTTCATTATATCCTCTTTTCCCGCCTATGTATATATAAAGGTAATCATAGCTACCGCCGATATTCCTCACCAAAGCTATTTTATATCAAAATAAACGCTTCTTTTCCTGTTCGGAATGCAAAAAAAGAGATTCCCTGCTCTGCTGCTTTTTCAACAGAACATGGAATCTCCGTTTGTCCTTTTGTTGATCATCATCAACGCCTGTATGCGATCATACCTTATGAGTTTATGATGTAACTGCTTAGATATCCATGTATTTCTGTGCAGCAGTTACTATGGCCATTTTAAAGACCTCTTCCGCATTACATCCGCGGGACAAATCGTTGATTGGTGCATTCAGACCCTGCAGAATCGGTCCGATTGCTTCATATCCGCCCAGACGGGATGCAATTTTATAGCCGATGTTTCCTGCATCAATATTCGGAAAAATGAATGTATTGATATTTCCTGCAACCTTGGAGTCCGGTGCTTTCAGCTTAGCAACCTCCGGAGCAACCGCACAGTCAAACTGTACTTCACCTTCGACTGCGAAATCCAGAGGCATACGCTTTAAGCGGGTAGCCGCTTCATTTACCTTCGCAACGCTGGCACCCTTTGCGGAGCCCAGTGTGGAGTAGGACAGCAATCCGACTCTTGGCTCAATGCCGAACTGACGTACGGTATGAGCAGTCTGCAGAGTGATTTCAACCAGATCATCTGCACTTGGGTCGATATTGATGGAGCAGTCTCCCATAACCAGATTTTCTTCGCCATCCTTCATCAGAATAAAGCAGCTGGAAACGATGGAGTTTCCCGGTCTTGTCTTAATCAGCTGTAATGCAGGACGTACAGTATCTGCTGTTGAGTATGTAGCACCACCTAGCAGACCATCCGCACAACCAAGTTTTACATACATAGTACCAAAGAAATTTCTGTGCAGACATGCTTCTCTTGCCTGTGCTTCATCCAGCTTACCCTTACGCAGCTCGATCACCTTTGTAACCATCATATCCATGTTCTTGTATTCGATTGGATCCAGTGTTTCAATGCCTTCGATATCCCATCCGTTTGCTGCTGCAGAACCGGCTATTTCCGCACGGTTTCCCAGCAGAACAGGTACTACGATATTTTCCTTATGCAGACGGATTGCTGCTTCCAGAATACGCGGGTCGGAGCCTTCCGTAAATACGATACGTGTTCCCTTCCCCTTGATTTTTTCAATTAATGTATTGATCATAAAAAATCCTCACTTTCCTTGCCATATTTTATTATACACCGACACTTTGCATAAAAAAAGGAAATTTTCACAAATCAATGATTTCACAAGTGAAAATGCAGGATAACAGGTATTCCGGCATTATTTACATATATACAGTGCTTTTTTCCCGATATCTATGAAAGCCTCCTGAATTTATCTGCACTTGAAATTACGCCTCATCGTTTGTTTATAAAAAAGCTTTTTTCACAATGTCGTTCATTCTCCATAAACAAATTCAATGTTCCGTTTGCCGTTCAGATACCGTCAGTGCTTCATCCATACAGTTCTGAAAAAAACACTTGTATTTTCTTTCCTGCTGCTCTATAATCTACCCATAAGCAGAGTAGGTCAGGAAGCGTTAAGTACCATCTGAACGGGGAGTTGTCAGACGGGCGAAAAGTTTATCTTGCGGTTTCCTGGTCGCATCCCGCTGTTGCATGAGAAAACTTTTCATATCTCTTTTCTATATGCAATATCGGAAAGGAGGTATTTTTTTATGAACTTTGCGAAAGAAATCGCCGGGCTTCCCGGTTTGATGAAAACTAGCGCAGAACAGCTGCGCAAGGTTCCCGCACTTACCGGAACCGCCATGCTGACCGCATTGAATGTCGTTGTCGGCACACTGTTCATCCCCATAACACCAACGCTTCGAATTGGATTTTCCAGTATTCCGGCTGCTGTATGCGGCATGTATTACGGGCCGATCTGTACGGGCTTTGCCGGTGTCATTGCAGATACGCTGAAATATATCATTCGACCTGATGGTCCCTACTTCCCGGGGTTTGCTGTCAACGAATTTTTAACCGGAATGATATATGGCTGCTTCTTTTATAAGAAAAAAATCACCCTTCCCAGAGTGATCATTGCCAGAGCCTGCATCACTGTATTTATCAATCTGATTCTGACATCTCTATGGCTGAACATGATGTACCAGAGTCCGCTCTTTACCATGGTGCGGCTGATTAAAAATGTGGTGATGTTTCCTGTGGATGTAGCATTGCTGTATGCAGCGCTCAAGGGCGCAGAAAGAGTACGTAGAACATAGCCTTGCAATATTGAAAAACTACGTTTTGAATGGTAACGTAGTTTTTTTATACTATCCCTTTAAACATTCATATGAAATGTATTTCTCTAAATCAAGTCTAAAAAAACGAAATGCAGACACATGATAGAAATGGGTTTTATCCCAGTTTCCTATCTTTTACTGTCTGTATTTTTTCCCTGGATATATGGCAATATCCGCCTGGATTTTTTTTGAGATATTCCTGATGATACTCCTCCGCAGAACAGAAGCTCGTCAATGGCTTCATTTCTACAACAATCGGTTCCTCATAACATTTTGCCAGCTCCTGCAGGGAAGCCTCGATAACCGGATGATCTGCTTCATCCACATAGTAAATACCTGTTCGATATTGTTCCCCGATATCATTTCCCTGACGATGATAGCTGGTCGGATCAATGACATCATAGTATAAGGATAACAGGAAGCGCAATGTAATCACGGATGCATCATATTGAATATGCAGGGCTTCTGCATACCCGGTAGTACCGCTGCAAACCATTTCGTAGGTTGGGTTTTCCACATGTCCGTTCGCATAGCCGACCTCTGTTGCCACGATACCTTGCAGCTGTTCAAAATATGCCTGCATTCCCCAGAAGCAGCCGCCTGCCAGATAGATTTCTTTCATTTTCACACCTCCGATACAGCTTTGTGAAAGCTCAATTCATATGCGCAGTCACACGCATTCCTGCAGATAGGTTAATAATTATAGTTTATCATATTCCAGCAGCATTCATTAAAAAAGTTAAAACAGCAGGTCACTTGAAAACAATCCGTGCATAAAGTATATGGCTATTTTAAAATAAGATGATAACACTGCTCATTCAAAAACCTGTTCACAGCCGCCTTTGTGGGCATGGATGTCTGTCCTCCCAGAGTCTGCACAGAAATCGCACTGGTTGCGGAAGCAATTATCAATGCATCCTGCAGCGGATAGCTCTTATGAATACAGTATGTAAACGCGCCATGGAAGATATCGCCGGCTCCGGTCGTATCCACTGCCGATACGTTGAAGGCCTCTATATGGTGTATCCCCTGCGTATCCTCATACAATAATCCCTGATCTCCCAGAGTTACAACGATATGTCCCGCATTCAGTGCATGCAGGGCATCAAAGGTCTGTCTCCAGCTGTTTTCATCCTGTATGGACACCTCGATATTGCTGAACTGTCTTGCATAATCCTGAGAACAGACAAGATAGGTCACCTTTTTGGCAAGTACGCTTGTTTCCTCGTGAAAGGTTCCGGCATCCATTATACTGTCAATATCCGGATAACGGCTGAGTGCCTCCAATGACGCCTGCAGCTCATGACCGTCCAGTAAGAGAATTTCTGCCTGCTCTGGGTAATGGAATTCCAGCTTTCGCTGTATACCGGGACAGTTGAATATGGTGCGATACCCGTTAAAGGAATTGGCGATAATAGCACTTACCGGTGTTGAAAAGCTTTCATCCTCCATAAGGTATGCTGTATCAACCCCTGCTTCCTTTAAAACTCTTCGGATTTCCGCACCGTAGAAATCTTTGCCACATCTGGAAATCAATACGGTTTCTGCATTCCATAGGGCACATAAATATGCCGCATTTGCCGCCGGTGCGCCAATACAGGAGAATGGCTCCATAATCCGATATTTCTGATTTTCTATCAATGGCTCCTGTATGGGAAATGTTAAATCATAGGCACACTGACCAATACATATGATACTCATGGCTGTATCCTCCTTCTAACGATACCTCATTGTAATGCTATAACCATGATATCATAATCATGCCGCTTTACAAGTACAGCGGGTTGAATTGCCATTCATCTTTATGAGGAAAAAGGTATTTCCCTGATAAGATTTATCATTTGAAAAAACACCTGCGTTTTTTTCATGAACGCAAGGTGTTTAAGTCTTTATGAGTCAAAGGATGCGATGACCTTTAAAAAGGCTTCTCCGTACTTATCATATTTCACTTCACCGACACCGCTGACTCCCAGCATTTCTTCTCTTGAATGCGGTGCTTTCGCACACATATCATGCAGTGTCTTATCGGAGAAAACCATGTATGGAGGAACATGGGCTTTTCGTGCCAGCTGGGAACGGCAGATTCTCAGCATTTCAAACAGCCGGTTATCGCCGCTATCTGTCTGTACCACAGGGGTCTGCACCTGCTTCTCCTTGACAATTTTCATCATCAGCGGACCGTCTGTAGGAAGCAGCTCCTCCTGATGAATCGACAGTACCGAATAGCCGTCCTCACTCTGTTTCAGGATACCCTGAAATTGCAGATGCTGAAGGATTTCATAAAGATGATTGCGTGAGCTGTCCTTCAACGAACCATAAGCCGGATTTCTATCCAGATGATAGCTTTTGATTTTGGCGTTCGCACTGCCCTTAACAATATCTACAATCATCGTTTTCCCGAAGCGTTCTCCGCTGTGACGGATGCATTCCACAAGACGGGATGCTTCCAAACGGATATCACATTCCTCATATTGTGTCAGACAGTTTGAGCAGCTGCCGCAGAAGCCATCACTTTCCTCACCGAAGTATTTTAACATGTAATGACGAAGACAGCTGGGAATCGTACAATAGAAGGTCATGGATTTCAACAGTTCCTTTTCCTTTTGCTGCAGCTCCATGCGAACAGCCTCTTCCATATCCTCATGACCGCTTCCCTGTTCAATCAAAAACTGATTCAAACGGACATCCTTGCCGCTGTACAGCAAGATACAATCTGCCTGTTCCCCGTCACGCCCGGCTCTTCCCGCCTCCTGATAATAGCTTTCCATATTTTTAGGCATATTGAAATGAACGACAAACCGCACATTGGATTTATCAATCCCCATTCCAAACGCATTGGTAGCGACCATGATGGTTTTTCTGTCATAGATGAAATCATCCTGATTATTCATACGCTCTGCATCGCTCAAACCGGCATGATAGCGTGTTGCGGCAAAGCCATCGGCGCATAGTCGATCACAGACCTCCTCCACTGTTTTTCTTGACAGACAGTAGACAATGCCTGCATCCTCCGTATGCTGTTTTACATAATGCAGAAGTGCCTGGTATTTATCCTTCGGCTTTTCCACAGCAAAGTACAAATTCTTACGATCAAAGCCTGTCGTTATGGTATAAGGATCCTTCATATCCAGCAGCTGAAGAATATCTTCCTTTACCTGTGTGGTTGCCGTTGCAGTAAATGCAGAAACAATCGGTCGCTGCGGCATTTCCTTTAAGAATCCCCGAATATGTAAATAATGCGGTCGAAAATCCTGCCCCCACTGGCTGACACAGTGCGCCTCATCCACACATACCATGGAGATTTTCATCTCTTTTGCAAAGCTTAAAAATTCATCGCTCATCAGTCTTTCCGGAGCTACATATATGATCTTATAGGTATATCCGCGAGCGAGAGAAAGTGCCTTGCGATACTGGGCATAGGATAGGGAGCTGTTTAAATACGCTGCACGAATTCCAGCTTCATTTAAGGTTCCCACCTGATCCTTCATCAGAGAAATCAAAGGAGAGATAACCAGTGTGATTCCCTCCAGCATCACGGCCGGAACCTGATAGCAGATAGATTTACCTGCCCCGGTTGGCATGATTCCCAACACATCATGGCGCTCCAGAATATTTGTTATCAGCTCCTGCTGACCTTCCCGAAAGCTTTCATAACCGAAATATTTTTTTAAAACCTCATAATCCTTCATCATTTCACATCCCCACAGCTCGTCCTGTTTATTTAACCAACAGTCTGCTGCCTATTATAGTAACATTAAGTTACGTAATAATTCAATGAATACAGCTCTCCATTTATATAACTGATCGTATACTCCAAAGGAATCTCTCTATCGTCATAGGATATATTTTCCATAACGAGTGCTGTTGCCTCATCCTCCTGAAAAAGCTGCTGTGCATAAGCTCCATTTAGTTTCTGTGTGAGAACCTTTTGACAAACGTGATGTATATGCAATTGATAATTCCTCTTCAATATATCATACAGCGATTGCTCCTCAAAGGTAATCTGCAGCAGATTTGGAAACATAAACGCATTGAGATGTGCCTTCTCAATCAAAATCGGCGTATCATTAGCATAACGTAGTCGAATGATGATATACACAAAGTCCCCTTCCTTCATATGCAGTTTTTTTGCGATTTTCTCATCTGCCTTTTCCATTGCAATTTTCAATAGATCTGACCGTGTACGATAGCCTGCCATCTGCATGGTTTCTTTCCAGCCATGTATGGTCTGCATGTTTTTCTCAATGCTGAACGTACTTACAAAAGTTCCCTTTCCTTTTTTCTTATGCAAAATACCTTTTGTTTGCAATATGTCAAATGCCTTTCTTACCGTCATACGACTTGTATGAAATTTCTCACAGAAGTCCTCCTCACTCGGTATCATCATTCCCTCTGCATAAATTCCATCTTCAATGTTATTCATAATATACTGCTCAATTTGTCGATAGATTGGTATTTTATTCTCCATACGTTCATCTCCTGTTAATGTACAGACATTCTAACATAACATTTGCACAATTTCCATTCTTTGGAAGAACAGATACAAACAACCCTGCATTCGTTCCATTAAGGAGCTTTTGTGCAGGGTTGTTCATGTATGTTACAGAATATCTACTCAGGCAACAATCAGCAGCTCACTTAAACCACCAACAATTGCAATCAGAATGAAAATGATGAAAACCGTCGTAATCTTCATGTTCTTTTTATCCAGCAGAATCCAAGCCAATAGTGTCAGTCCCAATGGAAGCAGTCCGGGCATAATACTGTCGAGAATCCCCTGCAGACTGAATAGCATATCTCCACTGCGATAGGACCAGCCGGATACCGCACTGACATACTGGGCCGATATAGCACCTACTACAATCAGACCTACTATATTTGCCGCTCTTGTGATGATATCCTTACGTCCGCCGACAAACAGCACATCAGCAGCATTGATACCAAGCTTATAGCCTCTTGAAAATAATAGCCAGGTTCCGGGAATGATAATGCCAAGCCAGGCGACACAGTAGAACAGCGGTCCGGCAATACTGCCTGTGGATGCAGATAATCCCATGGCAATCGAACATAAAATAGGGCGCAGGGTTCCACCTATTAAGGAATCTCCCATACCGGCAAAGGGTCCCATCAATGCTGTTTTCGTACTTTGAATCAATTCATCCGGTATTTCCTCACCTTCAGCACGCTTTTCCTCCATTCCCAAAATCACGCCTGGAATAATAGAGCCGAAAGCTTCCTCCGTATTGAAAAACTGAGTATGTCTGTCCAACAGCTTCTGCTGTTCTTCCTTGGAATCATATAGCTTCTCGGATACAAGACCAAACATGCGGACAAATGCCGGAGCCATCATTCGTTCCATATTCTGACAGCCCAATGCAAATGTTATCCAGTTCACATAACATTTTCGTACATCTTTCTTTGATAAAATTGTCATACTTTTCACCTTCCCTAAGACTGTTTCACGCAGCGCAGATAGTCAAGATATGCAATAAATGCTGCCAGCACCGTGATTGCCACTATCGGCATTTTCAATACTGCCATCATAATGAACCCAACAAGAACATACAGTAATTCAATATTCTTTTTTAAAGTGAATTTAATCAACAACGCAAAGCCAACCGCCGGCAGAATACCACCAAGCACCTGGAATATAACACCCAGCTGATCCGGGATCAATGCAATCATTTTTGGAACATAGTCTGCCCCGAAATAGCAGGCAAGGAAAATTGAAATAAAGCGGACGACAAATTGTGAAATATTGGAATAGATTGGAATTCTTGTTGCCTGCTTCAGCTTACCTTCCTCGATCCAGCGATCCTGCAAATGGACAAAGACTGCATTAAAGGTCGCAACACTATATACAGCCGCTACCCCAAGAAGACTCAGCGGTACAGAGATTCCCACTGCATATTCCGGAGATGCATTTGATACCAGCGCCAGCGGTATACCTATATAGGATGCAAAATTCACATCTCCCGGCACCGACATTCCCGGCGTTACCAGTCCCACATAAAGCGCCTGTATTGCTGCTCCAATTAAAACACCATTCTTAACATCCCCCAAAATCAGACCGATCAGAGCCCCTGCAACAATCGGGCGGCCAATCATATTCCATCCGCCAACTGTCCCCAACAGAAAGGTTCCATAAATGGAGCCCAGATACCCAAGTAACGCGATTAGTAAAGCTTGTAGTAAAGTCATAGTCCTATTCTCCTTTCACTAAAATGCTTCTTTCCATTCCATTTCTTTTTCACCCGGAACCTGTTGGAAATAAACACGTATTCCCATGGCATGGAGTTCTTCACACGCCGCTGCTTCACTATCCAGCAGGTACGAAAAGTAAGTAGCCTTTTTCGTTCCCTTTCGATTGCTCATCGGCCCGATATTCAAAGCCTTCGGCAGCACGGTACAGTTCTTCTGAAGCTCCAAAGCGATGATCGGATCCTTTACCAAAACCAGTGTACGCTCACTACTCTTTTCCGCCTGTTCAATTAAAGCAATCGCCGATTGTGCAGATGCCACATCCAGATGTACATTCGGAGGTACAGACATCTTGTAAATATTGCTCATGACCGGATTGGATGCAGTGAATGCATCAACCAAAATAATATAATCAATTTTGTAATCATTCAGAACCTTTACGATACATTGTCCGTGAATCAAACGGTCATCACACCGTAATACAGTAATTCCCATACTTCATTTCTCCTTTCAAAAGATTAGATGATATCACTTTGTTCAATCCAGCGATAATCGGTTTTGCTCACTGCCTGCAAACTGTCTCTCATATCTTGCAGCGATATACTTTCCCGTTTTACTGCAAAATCCAGTAACAGTGCTAAATTGACACCACACACAACATGACAGCCGGTCTGAGCACTTAGCACACTTGCCGCATGGAAGGGCGTAGCCCCAAACAGATCCGTAAAGATAACAAGCTCCTCTCCCTCCATGGCAGCGGCAGCTTTTTGAAGACGCTCAATCAGTATCTCCAGACCATCTCCTTCCCGCAAGGAAACTGCTAACAGATTTTCCTGTTTGCCGGCAATCATTTCAACAGCCTCCAGAAATCCATTCGCCAGTCCGGCGTGTGTGGCTATAATTCCTCCTATCATAAATCCTCCTTTCTGTTCGTTATTCGTTCTCTATTTCCTTTAGTAATGTATCCAGCCGTCTCAGTCCTTCCTGTAACAGCGGTCTTGGACAGGCAAAGTTCAAACGCTCATATGCAGCGCAGGAAGAACTGAATTCTGCACCATGATTCAAAATCAAACCTGCTTCATTCAGCAGCCTTTCATGTATATCGGTATGGAATTTCATCCAGTAAAAATATGTTCCCTGCGGCTGAAATGCAACTATCTGATCAGCATGACGCTTCACGAAGGCAGTTATAAGGTTTCTGTTGTCCTTCAGGTATGTAAGCAGCGCCTGCTGCCAGTCATTGGATTTCAAATACGCTGCCTTCACCGCCTCCATGGCAAAGATATTGATACTGCTGATTCCAATGAGTGAACAATAATCTTTTAGCTTTTTTTTCATTGATTCGTTTTTCACAAGAACTGCAGATACTTTCAAGCCTGCAAGATTGAAGGATTTGGTCGGTGATACGCAGGCAATCGTATGCTGCCGTGCGTAGGTGCTTACCTTCATAATCGGTATAAATTTTGCTTCATAAACAAAATCACTATGAATTTCATCTGAGATGATGAGCAAATGATATTTCTCACAGACTTCGGAAAGCCGCTTCAATTCCTCATATCCGAAAACACGTCCGCTGGGATTATGCGGATTGCACAGGATCAAGGCCTTTACAGTATCATCTTTTTTCAATCGATTTTCCAACTGTTCGAAATCAATTTCATACTGTTGATCATGTACACACATATCCACTTGTATCACCCTTCTGTCGCTGTTTTCCACACATGTTACAAACGGGTGATAGCAAGGCATCAGCAATAGAATACCGTCCTTCGGATTTGTAAACAGATGTATGGCAGCGGCAATGGAATACATGACACCGGTGGATAGCATAACATCATCTGCGGTTATATCATAAGCATATTGTTTTTGAAAGCGTTCTGCGAACACTTCATAGTACAGTCTGCCTCGATCACTATAGCCGTAAATAGGATGAGAAGCACGTTTCATCAATGCTTCTTTTATTTCATCCGAGGCAGGCAGATCCATGTCTGCCAGCCACATAGGCAGAAGATCATCGCGTTGCAGTTTATCCTGATAACGATCCCATTTTGTAGACTCTGTATGTCTTCTATCTATCAGCTCATCAAATGTATACATATCATCATCTCTCTCATTTTTTCATTTGATCAATCAAATAAGCTGTGGTTTTCATAGGATTCGTTATGGCACTGCCCATTGTAACCATATCAGCTCCTGCCGCCCATACATCACGAAGCTGTTTACTATCCCATATTTTACCCTCTCCATTCACCAGACAGCTCGTCCTGCTTTTCAATTCTCGAATCAGCTGAATATCCGGTCCGCCCAGGTTGTTATGCATCGTATCTCTTGTATAGCCGCTTAATGTAGAGGAAAGGATGTCAAATCCTGCTTTTTCACAGATGATGCCTTCCTCAACCGTAGCCAGATCCGCCATCAATACGATATCGGGATATGCGGCTTTCAATCTTTGTACAAGCTCAGTTAATTCTTTCTCATTTCTACCCCGCAAGGTACCATCCAGTGCGACGACATCACATCCTGCCTCAATAACAGCTACAGCTGATTCATAATTCGGTGTGATAAAGACACTGTCATAAAAATCCGTGTCCGCTGATGGCATGACTTTATTGATTCCTATCAGCGGTGCATCTGTAAGTGCACGTATGGCTCTTACATTTTCAGGCCAGCATGCCCGGATCCCTTTGGCTCCGCCTGCCAGCACACATTTTGCCATCGTGACCATATTTTCTGTGCCATACAATGGATTATCTTCGTATGCCTGACAGGAAACGATTAGTTGTCCCTTCAGGCGCTGTAGAATTTCCCGTTTTGTCATAGGCGCGCCTTTTTATACATTCTTGTATATTTCTCGAAATATTCATCATTGACATGCTCAGTGCCTTCGCTATTCAAGCTTACAAATACAGGTGGTGTTACTCCTTTTTCTTTTATATAATAGGCACACTGAACACTGATTGCCTGTGCGATAAAGGTATTGGCCATAGATGAAGTCGGGCACACCGCAGCAGCTACCCCCTCCATCTGTACTGCACAATCTCCGGGCACACCACAGTTATCAATCACGATATCTGCAATATCCATCAGCATTTTTCCACTTTCATGACGGGATGAAACAGCGTTTGAATGTGCAATATTGGTGATTGCAATGACAGAAGCTCCTCGTTTCCTTGCTTCGATTGCCATTTCTATAGGGTAGGCATTTCTTCCGGAATTGGATGCGATCAATACGACATCCCCTTCCTCTATATCATACAGATCAGCCAGTATAGCCGCATAACCGCTCAGTCTTTCCAAAAACGAGCTTTTTGTAGGATGCTCTGTCATCGTCAGCTCACTAGTCATTATGGGAACTACAAATGCCAGACCTCCTGCACGTCCATAGAATTCTTCACAAAGTGTATGGGAATGACCGCTTCCTGTAACGTAAAACGTTTTGTGTGCCAGAAAGCAATCTGCAATCAGCTTTGCCGCCTGGTCAAGCTGTTCCTGCTGGGTTTCCCTTACCTTGTTTAATACATCAAATCCAGTCTCAAATACTTTATTTATCATTTTTTCCTCCTTAACATGTATATACATGTAATAACCGTAAAATTTTTTATCATTGCGGGCAATGGTTGAGAATGTGCATATAGAAAGCCTTATAATCATGGTTGCTGTTGAACGCATGTCTTGGTATCAATATGCTGGATCCGTCATGGAGTGTCAGCAGCAGAAGCTTTTTGAAATATAAGAAATGTGTAATTTCCTCATACGGATAAGAATGTTGCTTTTTTCCTGTGTGTATCAGCAATGACTCTTTGGCTGAAACTATCTCGATTCTCTCATAAGTTATTTCTTTATGTTCTTTTAATATCTGCTTTAATAGTATATGATTCATAAATGTATCGCAAAAAGTCAGCCATAAAAAACAAATCACCAGAACCAGAGATATCGCTGCCGGATGTTTCAACTGAAATGCCGGAATAATAACAAGCAGCATAATTGCGACCATCCATCGCAGCACCGTTTTCCTCCGCTTTACATCTGCATTCTCCAAACTTCTATACAGCGTAAAGCGTGCAGCATCGCGATAATCTAATTCATAGGATATCTGCATACGCACACCCTCCTTTATGGAGTTTTCTCCATAATATTTTATTATTTTGAGCTTTAACTCCACATCCATATAATACCATGGATGTATATACATGTAAATAGTAAACTAACACTATTTTCTATTTTTTATACAAAACTTGTAACCGCTATAATAAGAAAAGTATGATAAATGCATATCTGATGATACAAAGCATTGTTGTGCCTGCTCCTATATGGTTTTTCTCAACCTCAACATAAAAAAACAATACGACCATATAGACCATCGTACTGTTCTTTATAACTGATTTATCATGAAAACTATTTTGACAATAAAGCCCGAAATGAATTTATCTCTAAGATTCATCTCTTGTTTTGCCATAGATAACTCTAGCAATATTTTCTCTGGCAATACGGACACTTCCGGCATTATGCAATCCATATCCACTGGTAAGTATATCAAGAATAAACAGCTGTGAGACCATGGATGAGAAGGTTCCTGCATTCATTAAATTCACTTTTCCATAGCTGATAATTACACAATCTGACAATTTGGCAAGCGTCGATGTTATGTGATTGGTTATCGTTATTATTTTGCAGCCTGTTTTTATTGCTACTTCAGCCGCTTCGATCAAATCCTTTGTTTCACCGGATACCGATACAATGATAATCAAATTCTTTTCATTACAAAGACTCGCCTGCATTAACTGTCGATGTGAATCCGTCACTGCCTTTGTCTGTTTACCGAATCGAAAAAGTCTTGATTCGCCCATGGAAGCCGCGAGACCGCTTGTACCGATACCGAAAAAATAGATATATTCAGCTTCCTCAATCAACTGTATTGCATGATTGATTTCTTCCTGCTGAATCATGGAATCCGTTATCTGAATTGTATGTATCAGATTATTCTTAATACATTCGTGCTTATCTGTCTCCTGCTGCTTTCCGTCATCGTCGATTGCCAATAAAAATTTCAATTCCTGAAATCCTTTCAGCTTCATTTTCCGACAGAATCGTACGATTGTCGCTTCTCCCACGTTCAGCATAACGGCAAGCTCGGACAGCGTTAAATCAATAACCTTGGAATTACTCTCGATTATGAAATCCGCTATTCGCTTCTCTGATTTTGTGAAGGATGGATAATATGACTCAATAATGCCTAATGTCTGCATGAACCTCACCTCTATTATATTCTTTCATGTCTATCTGCTTTCATTATACATGAAAACAATTTAATTTCACGAAAAAACAGACATGTTCCATACCTTTCTATCCTGCATACCCTTTCTCAATCAGATATTTTCGTACATCACTGATAAAATACAGAGATCCTGTAATAACAAGAGGCTTCGCTTTTTGTAATGCATATGGAATCGCCCGCTCATAGCTCTCCATCAGATGTATATGCTTTCTACCCTCCAGCAGTCTCACATCCAATGCACGTTCATTGTAAAAGGGCACAACGAGGATTTCTCCACATACTGTTTCCAGTTCCTGCAGCATCGCTTCGAAATTCTTATCCTTCAACACAGAAAACAGTACCTGCACATCCTCCATCTGCTTCAGCGTTTCACACAGGGCATGAATACCATCCGCATTATGTGCGCCGTCCAAAATGATGAGAGGCTCCTTTGAAATTGTTTCAAACCGTCCGATCCAGACAGCCTGATGCAGACCTGTTCGCAGCTGTGCTTCTGTAAGCCGGATATGCCCCTGTCTTTGCAGATATAAGCATACCTCTATCGCAAGGGCAGCATTTCGACACTGATACCTTGCTTTTCCATATAATGCAACATCCTTTAAATTCCCATAATCAAAGGACAACCCGTCTGCTGTTTCCTGTATATTTGAAATTCCCCCTGCCTTTATACATTGTGCATGAGCCGAAGCGGTATGCTTCTGAAACACCTGCAGACAGCACTCCTTATCCTCTGCAGTGATCAAATCAATACCTTCCTTCACAATTCCAGCCTTTTCTTTTGCAATTTTTTCCAGAGTATCACCGAGAAATTCCATGTGATCCATTCCGATTTTCGTAATCACCGACACGAGCGGCTGCAGGATGTTGGTTGCATCCTTTCGACCGCCAAGTCCTGTTTCAAACACGCAGAAATCCACTTGTTCCTCCAGGTAATAGAAGACCGCAATGCACATATCGATTTCAAACATACTGAGGTCCCATTCCATCCAGCTGTCGTAATACCGATTGGTGATTCCAAGAAACGCTTCCTCCCTTATATCCTGATTATTGATCCGAATACGGTCCAGGTGGGTAATCATAAAAGGGGATGTGAAGCTTCCTACCTTGTAGCCGGCTGCCTGCAGGATACTGCGGATATCATTTGTCGTGCTGCCCTTGCCATTCGTTCCGGCGATATGAATGCTTCGTAAACGATTCTGCGGATTTCCAAGTGATGCCATATACTGCTTAAAATGGTCAAGTCCATAGCCTCGATTTTTTCTTTGTTCAATGATGGCAATCACATCCTCAGCTTTCTGAAATCTCATTCACTCAGCCTCCAGTCGATAGGAGTTCTTCCCATTTCCTCTAAATATCTGTTCACAGTGGAAAACGGCCGGCTGCCAAAAAAGCCTCTGGATGCGGATAACGGGGATGGATGTGCAGACATCAGGATGCGATGCTGTCTACCGGTAATCAGCTCTGCTTTTTTCTGTGCATGGCTCCCCCACAGTACGAAAACTATTCCCTTTTCCTGCTCATTCAAAGCTGAAATAACCGTATCCGTAAAGGTTTCCCAGCCCTTTTTCTTATGTGATGCCGCCTGTCCTTCCCGTACGCTCATAACCGTATTCATCAGAAAAACACCCTGCTTCGTCCAGTCTGTCAAGCATCCGTGAGATGGTGCATCAATATTCATATCACTCTTTAATTCCTTGTAAATATTCTTCAGGCTGCGTGGTATTTGTACGCCCTTTCGAACAGAAAAACAAAGTCCGTGCGCCTGATCTGGCTGATGATATGGATCCTGTCCGAGTATCACCACCTTCACTGCTTCAAAGGGGCAGCTTGTGAAGCAGGTGAATAAATCCTCCCTTGGAGGATAGATTGTCCTATGTGCATATTCCTCATCCAGAAACTGCATCAGCTTCCGGTAATATTCCTTTTGTTCTTCCTGCAGGAAGAGTTCCTTCCATTGCTTCATGTTTTATCACTTCCTCAAACGGTATAATCATATCATAATTAAAGGAGAGGTAACAGTACCATTCCTTTGATAAAATTCTGAAACGGTATAAAAGCCGAAACTGTAAGAAAAGAAAACCATATCCTTTATAAAGCATGATTCTCTTAGAAAGATGTACACAGAATGATAAAAGGGATGCTTTCAAGATTGCCTCGATTCACAGATGAAGTTCACAAATCTTGAGGCACAGCATAAGGATAATCCGGGCTATCCACTGGTTAGTCGAGCCATCTACTATTGCAGCAGGCTTCTATCAAAGCAGAAGAATGCACCAGATGGATTTCAGCATTCTGATTATGATAAGATTAAAAAAGTGTATTCTATTTGGATCTGTATCCAGCATGCTGGGCTAAAGGATGATGCGACCAATGTATACTCCTTTGTTGAAATCTTCAAAAAAGACTCTTCCATCGAATGAATAAGACACCATTCCTATGAGACAGAAAAGATTACACATGGCCGATATACCAATGCGATGTATACATCCATAAACAGGAACCGGAGAAACTGTATGTCTTGTACAATGACTAATTATTTTCATAAAAAAGAAAGTCTATGAATAGTTGTAGATTCAGCTTTTTTCCAAGCAATTCCCAACCGCCATGACTTTCCTTTTTAACAATTCTATTATTTCAAATCACTTCTTTTATCAATATCCCGTACCTCATCCACATCGCATGGCACAGCGATGACCTTTTCCCTGTATTTTTTCAAAATCTGTTTTCCACCCTGTTCATCCGACAAGGCTAACAGCTCCTTGTAATATTTCCTGGGGAATACAGCGGGATTTCTTAAAATACCTTGACAGGTAACACAGATAATATGTTCTCCATCTGCCAGCTTCAGCAGCTTCTTAAATGTATGTAAGCGCAGATACGGCTGATCCGCAACACACAGCATTGCCTGATCAGCAGTACTTCTTTCAATTCCAAGTCGTATGGAAAACGATTGTCCTTTTCGGGCCTGCGTATTGAAAACCACAACTGCGTTATAGTCCCTTGCCAGCTTTTCAACTTCTTCATACTGTGTTACCACGATGAGAGAATGCGGATTTAAAGTCGAAAGCTTTTGCAGTGTATGTGCAATCAGCGGCATCCCGTCCAGCTCATACAACAGCTTATTTCCCTGAAACCTGCGCGAATATCCGGAGGCTAACAGAATGAGGTCAGTCTTCATCCTTCTTTAGTAAAACCTTTTCTGCCGTGATCGGCAATGTGCGAACCTGCACACCGCTTGCATGTGCTACAGCCGACGCAATTGCCGGTGCCGGTGTGTTGATAACAACCTCGCCGATGGATTTCGCCCCGAACGGACCATTATCCTCGTAGCTGCTTTCAAAATCAACCCGTATTGTACCGACATCCTGCCGTGTCGGGATTTTATATTGCAGAAAGGAATTGTTGCGCATCCTGCCCTTACAGGAGTACGTGATATCCTCATAGAGCGCCATACCGATTCCCTGAGCAATACCACCCTCTGTCTGAATTCTGGCAAGATTGGGATTGATAACCGTCCCGCAGTCCACAACAGCCGCATAATCCACCAGCGTAATCTCACCCGTGAGCTTATCTACATCCACCTCTGCGATTCCTGCCATAAACGGAGGAGGAGAAGTCGGTGAACAGTGGGATGCACTCGCTATCAGACACGCACCCTTGCCGCCCGCAAAACAGCAATTCGCAAACTCTGCCAGTGTGATTTCTTTATCATCCTCTACTGCACGAAGCATACTTCCATCAAATGTGATATGCTCCTCTTCCACGTCCAGAAGGACTGCCGCCTCACGCAGAATCTGTTTCTTTAGCTCCTCACACGTTTTCACAACTGCCATGCCGGTTACATAGGTCGTTGCGGAAGCATAGGAGCCGGTATCGTATGGAGATGCGTCCGTATCCACAGACTGTGTTATGATATTATCCACATCACAGTCCAGACATTCCGCAGCCATCTGCGCCAAAATCGTATCACATCCGGTACCCATATCCGTTGCGCCGATCGACAAGGTGTAAAATCCGTCATCCTGCAGCTTGATCACGGTTGATGCGATATCCACGTTGGCAATACCGCTTCCCTGCATGGACAAAGCTACGCCTAGACCGCGCACCTTATCTCCCATGTCACGGCACAGTGCCTTCTCCTTCCAACCAATCATATCCATAGCCTTCCTGAGACAGCGATCCAGTGCACAGCTGTTTAAATGCTCGCCATAATACTGCTTCATAACTTCATCTTCCTGCACCATATTCTTCAAACGCAGCTCACATGGATCAATATGCAGGGTATCCGCCAGTTCATTCACTGCAGATTCTACTGCAAACTGTCCCTGCGTAGCGCCATAGCCGCGGTATGCACCTGCTGTCATTGTATTTGTATAAACGACATCCGAAACAAAGCGGCTTGCCTTTACATGATTATAAATCGGAAGTGACTTATGTCCGCTTAAACCGACAGTCGTTGACCCATGCTCTCCATAGGCACCTGTATTGGACAGGGTGTACAAATCGATTGCACGGATTTCCCCATCCTTCATGGCACCGATTTTCACATGCATCTTCATTTCATGGCGGGAGTTGCTCGCCATAAAGGTTTCCTCTCTGGTATACACAAGCTTGCACGGCTTCTTCAGCTTCCATGTCACAAAGGCTGTAAAGATTTCGGTACAGCCTGTCTGCTTGGCGCCAAACCCTCCGCCGATTCGCGGCTTGATCACCTTGATCTGTGATTTTGGTAGCTCCAGCGCATTGGCAACCATGCGCCGGATATGGAAAGGCACCTGTGTGGAGCTGACCACATTCAGGCGGTCAAAGGTATCCATATAGGCATAGGAGCGAAAGGTTTCCATCATCGCCTGCGCATTGGCTTTTGTATGATACTCACGTTCCAAAACAACATCGCATTCCGCAAACGCCTGATCGACATCACCAACGATGCTTTCATCATGAGAGTGCAGATTGCGCAGCCGTTCATTCCCGATTTCACACAGCAGCTTATAGTCCTCTTCCGCATGAACGATAACCGGATGGTCGAGTGCCTTTGTGAAATCCAGCACAGCATCATATACTTCATACTCAACACGAATCAGCTTCATCGCCTGCAGCGCACTCGCTTCATTCTTTGCGGCAATGATGGCAACCTCATCACCGACATACCGTACAACCTCATCCAGTATCAGACGATCGTATGGGGATGGCTCGGGATAGGTCTGCCCTGCCAGCGTGAATCTCGATGCAGGAACATCCTTATAGGTAAATATGGCTTCGACACCGGGAATGCGTTTCGCAGCACCGGTATCGATGGATTTGATTCTCGCATGCGCATGCGGTGAGCGAAGCAGCTTGATGACAAGACAGTCCGCAGGAGCCAGATCATCCGTATACACCGGCTTCCCGCTAAGCAGAGCATAGGCATCCTTCTTTATAACGGGCTGATTGATGTACTTCATGCGGCTTCCCCTCCTTTCAAAAGCCAGGCTCTGATGGCACGAAGCTGTCCCATATAGCCGGTACAGCGACAAAGATTTCCTGCCAGCCAGTGCTTGATTTCCTCATCTGTCCAAGTCCTGTTTTCCTTTTTCATGGCAAGCACCTGCATCATCATTCCCGGTGAACAGAATCCACATTGCTCCGCCCCCTCTTTTGCCATAAAATCCGCAAATTCCTTTGCCTCTTTTTCCACACCCTCCAGCGTGGTAATGCGATGACCATCCGCGCGTCCCACAGGCACACTGCAGGACAGCACTGTTTTTTCATCCATCCATACGCTGCATAAGCCGCAGTTTGTCGTTTCACAGCCGCATTTCACACTCCTGTAGCCCTGTTCGCGCAGAAACTGCAGCAGCGTCTGCCCTGCAGGAACATCTGCCTGTATTCGTTTTCCATTTACGGTAATTGTTACATTCATGCGGCATCCTCCTTCAGCTGTTTCAAAAGACGCAGCGTTAATGCATAGATCAAAGCAGAACGATATTCTGCACTCCCCCGCATATTATCTTCACATTCCACACACGCCTGCATATGCTTTGCGATCATTTCCTGATCCTCACTCCAGGGCATGGTAAAGCGCTGCGCACGTTTTGGGCGGGAGCCTGCGACAATACGCAGAGATTCCCCTGCTTTTGCGGCAGACATATTCAGAACCGGAAGATCCGTAGCACTTCTTCGCACACAGGCAAAGGCTGTGTTTACCGGCTCCTTTTTCAGCACGACATGCGTCAGAATATCCCGTTCATACGGCATGGCTGCATACTCCTGTAAGGAAATTCTTCCCTGTTTATGCAGAATCACCTCTGCATCCAGACAAAGCAATGCGCATAGTACATCAGAAAAGCCGAAGCGGGAATACAAGGAGCCTCCCAGCGTAGCAGTATTTCGAAACTGTACTCCTACGATATCCTTCAGTGCATCCTTTAACAGCGATCCGAATGCTTCTTGCAGACCCTCATGGGTTTCCAGTGCACGCAAAGAGGTCATAGCACCAATCGTGAAGCTGTCCTCATCTTCTTCAATCATATCCAGATGCAAATCACATAAATCAATGGCAAGCGGAATCGTACGTTCCTGCATACGCAGCCACAGCATCCCAGCGATAATCTGATTCATTCGGTTTTTCTGCAGAAGCTCATATGCTTCATCGAGGCTCTTTGCCTTGCAGTATTGCTGAATCGTCAGCATAGTTATTCTCCTTCCATATAAGAGTAGGTTCACTCTTAGTTCCAATCACTGTAAAGGTATTCCCGTACAGTTCATTATAATACGTACAGCAGGCTGCCGTCATTTCCGGACGCGGCCCGCGTATATGTGCATACAGCTTTCCCTGATGCAGCAGCACAAGCTCATCCGCATACTGCAGGGCCAGGTTGGGATCATGCATACTGATCAGCATACTTCTTCCCTGAAGCTTCAGCCGCAGCATCTCCTGCAAAAACTGATGCTGGCGCCGATAATCCAGATAGGTACACGGCTCATCCATCACCATAAGGGCAGCATCCTGTAAAAAGGCTCTGGCAACATAGGTCATCTGCAATTCTCCACCGCTGATTTCCTGTAATAATTTTCCTTCAATATGGGACAGGTTCCAGTCCTTTAACAGTGCATGCACCTGCTCGTACTGTTTTTTCGAAGGCAGGGCAAACGGGGAGAGTGTACGTGCAAAGCCGCTTACGATACATTCCTCCACCGTAAGATCCTCTACGGTTTCCTTAATCTGGGGAACATAGCTGAATAAAGCGGCAAGCTGTCGCTGCTTCAGCGAATGTATATCGCTCTTGTCATGCAAGATACAGCCTTTATAGGGAATATATTGCAGAAGGGAACGAATCAGTGTTGTTTTCCCGCTGCCGTTCTCTCCCAGCAGCATAACGATGCGGCCCTTTGGTATCGCAAAGCTGATATCCTTTAAAATGTCTCTGCCCTGCAGCTGTACCGATAGATGTTGTATGGAAATCATAGATGCAGCCTTCCCTTCACAAATAGTACCACAAGTGCAAGAGCACCGAACAGACTGGTAAGTATGCTGACGGGTATTTCTATCGTCATAAGGGTCCGTGCCAGTGTATCACACAGAAGCAGAAAGATCGCTCCGCTGACTGCTGTAATTCCCATTGTCTGTGAAATCGGCTTGCGACAGGCGATACGGATAATATGGGGTATCAGCAGAGAAACCCAGCTGACGATTCCCGCAACACTGATCACACTGGAAATCAGAAGGGTAGCCAGAAGCAGGGATACCCATCGTATGAGCTTCACATTGACGCCAAGGGTGGAGGCCTCTTCTCCAAAGGAAAGCAGCTGTATCTGCCAGCGCAGCAGATACAAGCCACTCATTCCAAGTGTGCACAGCACAAGGGTAAGAAGGACGGCAGACCACGAGGCATCGGAGAACCCGCCCATCAGCCAGTATTCCATATTTGCCAGCTGCGTTGCAGGATCTGCATACAGCTTCATCATCATCATGAGAGAGGTCGCAACCGCCTGCAGAATCAATCCGGCAACCACCAGATTCAGGATTCTGTTCCCTCTGACGCGGGAGGCAAGCAGAAAGGTCAGAATAACCAGCAGCATACCTGTAAGAAAGGCACACAGCTCGACAAACCAGGATTCCTGATAGAAAAGTATCGCAAACACCGCACCCAGAGAACAGCCGCTGCTTGCACCGATAACATCACCGCTAGCCAGGGGATTTCGGAAAATCGTCTGATAGACAACGCCGGATACCGCCAGTGCCGCACCGCTGATACTGACCAGAAGAATCCTTGGCATCCGCAGATTCCACACCAGTGACTGTGTCAGCTCATCACCGGAAAACAGCAGCGCCCTTGCGATATCCGAAAGGCTGCTGCCGTATCTGCCTGCGCACAGAGAACCCAGAGCCAGCACTGCCAGCAGCAGTCCAAGCCAGAATCTGCGCCTCATATCACAGGCCCAGATCGCTGTCCTTTACCTCTATGTGATAGAAGGTACGGTAAAAGTCCTTTGCTTCCTGCTTTACTGTATCCATGGAAAGATTATCCGGATACAGCGTTGCATATGCCCACAGTGCACCCAGACAGCTGGACAGATTCGGGGTATCCCAGGTTTCCAGCGGACTTGGGAATTCATACACCTGCTTCTTCTTTACCGCGTTTAAGGAAGACAGTGCGGAATCCTGCAAAACACGCTTCACATCTGCACCGCCGTTTTCAAGGAAAATCACATCCGGATTCATATCCAGCAGGGTTTCTTTCCCAATCGTACTCCAGCCCTTTCCAGCCTTTGCCATGACATTTTCAGCCTTCGCACTCTTCAGGAGGCTGTTCTGGAACATATCGGAGCCTGCTCCCTCCAGCAGACTGCTGCCGGACATATACACCTTCTTTGCTACTCCGGTATCCGTTATGTATTTTTCCATCAGTACATCACGATAGTTGAAATAATTCTGTGCTTCCTCTCTTGCACCGAGTGCAATTGCGATGAGATTGACCGCTTCATCATATTCCGTCTGTGTTTCCGGATTCAACAGGATAACCTTCATTCCGGCGTCCTCCAGCTTTCCGACATAGCTCTTCAAAGCAATCGGCAGAAATGCAACATCTGCCCGCGTTTTGATGGCAGCCTCTACATTAAAGGACTTTTTATTTCCCATTGCCGGAAGCTCCAGGATTTCAGGAGCAGCCTGCTTATAAATTTTACGCTGATCCGCTTTCATTTCCACACCGACCAGCTTGTCCTTCTGACCAAGGCCAATCACCGTACTCGTTGCGATATAATATCCGCTGATCGCCTTCTCTGCCGGCTTATCGAAATTTACCTTTCTGCCGGCCTGATCGGTAATGATAAAGCCTTCACTTACTTTTTTTTCATCTTCCTTGCCTGTATCCGTACACGCCATCAGAGACAGCGCCATAATAGCAGACATAGCTGTCATTAAAAACCTTTTCATATCTTAGCCTCCCATTGCTTTCAGAATGTATTTTTTTACATCCTCATATGCCATCACATCCAAATCAAAGACGATCACATCTTTTCTGGCTGCTATTTCATGAATATATTGTATATCATATTTCTTTAAAACACCAAGAATGTTTGGAAATTTATCTATACTATCCAGCAGTGTTTGCAGGTATATGGTTTCCTTTTGTTCCAGATGTCCGATTTCATCGAGAATCAGGATATGCTCCTGCAGCCTGCACGCCTGCTGTAACAGCTGTGTGCCAAAGCTGTTGAATACTCCCGGTATCACTTCATTCCACGTTTCATGCTGCATTGAAAAGCGCTGATCGTTGTGCTCCATTGCATGCAGCGCATGCAGATAAAAGCCGGCTCGCCGCTGTTCCTCATAAAAAGGGAGTGTCAGAAAGCCGCAGACAGACTTATGACACTCCCGGATACATTCCTGAATGCAGGTCGATTTTCCAATCTGTTTCTGTCCAGTCAGGAAAATCTTCATACTATTCCTCTTCGCTCTTTTTCTTTGGCAGAATCAGATTCAATACCGTAGCAATCACAAAGGTCATGATGATACCATTCTGTGCAAAGATGTTTCCAACCCAGGAAGGAAGCTGTGCAAGAACAGCTGGTACATTTCCGATTCCCACTCCCAGACCGATGGCCAGAGCAACGATCAGACCGTTACGCTCATCCAGCGGCTCTCTTGTTAAAGACTGGATACCACTGACCAGAATCATGGCAAACATAATGACAGCGGCACCACCTAACACAGACTGCGGCATAACGGAGAATAAGGCACTCAGCTTCGGACAGAATCCGCACAGAATCAGGAATACAGCACCTGTCATAATAACAAAGCGGTTAACGACCTTTGTTACAGCGACAAGACCGACATTCTGTGAAAAGGAGGTGTTTGGCAGTACACCGAAGATTGCGCCCAGAATAGAGCCAAGACCATCAGCCATAACACCGCCCTGCAGCTCTTTGTCTGTGGCTTCCCGGTTCAACCCGCCGTTTGCGACACCGGAAACATCTCCGATCGTTTCCACAGTCGTTGCGATGAACATGATTCCCATCGCTATAATTGCCTGAGAATTAAACTCAAAGGCTACCGGCATAAAGGCCGGAAGTGCAAACCAGCTGGCAGAGGACACCTGTGTAAAGTCCACCATACCGAGTATAATAGCCAGAATATAGCCTGCGACGATACCAATCAGTATAGAGGCATTGTTTATTGCTCCCTTAAACTGCTTGGCAATCAATATGACAATGATAACGAAGGTTCCAACAAGCAGATGATTGGTGCTTCCGAAATCTGCAGCGCCGTTTCCTCCTCCGAAGTAGTTGATTCCTACCGGCAGCAGGGAAAGTCCGATCGAAATGATGACCAGACTGGTCACAACCGGTGGAAACAGCTTACGCAGCGGCTTGATGAAATACCCCATAACCATTTCAAAAATACCACCGATAAAGCTCGCCCCCATCAGGGCACCGTACCCAAACGCCGCCCCAATGGCCTTTGCTGTTCCGATAAAGCCGGAGCTGGTACCCATTACGATTGGCAGTCCGCTTCCGATTTTCCAAAACGGATACAGCTGAAACAGGGTCGCAATACCTGCGACAAACATAGCATTCTGAATCAGTGTCATTTTTAATACACCGCTCATTTCCAGCATACCGCAGACGATAATCAGCGGGGATACATTCCCCAGAAACATCGCAAGAATATGCTGAATCCCAAGTGGCAGCGCTTTTTTCAGCGGTACCGTTCCATCCAGTTCATAGATGGAGTCTTTCTTTTTCTCTTCCATTACGTTCTCCTTCAATGAAAAAAGTTCCCGTCGATTATGCGGGAACCAATCTTTTATCATAGATATAATAAAATGATCAGTTCCGTAGTCCCAGAGGTATCGGTCTGGGGTAGAGACATTCGCACCATACCACGCGAATTATACGAAACGTAAAGATTTTACCACATATTGTATTATTTTTCTACATAAATAAACACTTTACCTGTCAGCTTTAAAAAAATGTGACCACACCGTACAGGATATCCGATATTACAACCTGCAAGCTTTCTTTTTCCTGTATACAACAGCTGACAATGCTGACCCCTATCCGAACGATTACGGAATACAAGCCGTTGGAAATTAATGGATACTTATCCATATAATGTATACCATCCATTGATTTGAACTATATGTAAACAGTCACAAAACAATCATACATGTTAAAATAGAACTATAAGATGTATAGAGAATGAAAAGAGAGGTGAATCAATGACAAAACTGAAAAACAAAATCAAAGAAGCAGTATCCTCTGTATTGCCGATTACCTGTATTGTATTTTTATTAAGTATCACAATCACTCCGATGCCGGTGGGTACCATGCTGCTGTTTGCCTGTGGTGCCGTAATGCTGATTATCGGCATGGGACTTTTTCCCTGGGTGCGGATATGTCCATGATGCTAATGGGAGAGGGCATCGGCACCATGCTCAGCACGTCAAAAAAAAGATGTCTTATGGTATGCATCACCTTTGTCATCGGCTTCATCATAACGATTGCAGAGCCTGATCTCACAGTGCTTGCACATCAGGTTCCCGGCATTCCGGACAACACGTTAATCTGGACAGTCGCTGCCGGTGTCGGCTTCTTTCTGGTCATGGCTTTGCTGAGAATTCTGTTTCACTGGAATTTGAAATACCTGCTTATGCTATTTTATGCACTGGTATTTATACTTGCCTACTTTTCCATGGATACCTTCATGGCAGTAGCCTTTGACAGCGGCGGGGTTACAACCGGTCCAATCACGGTCCCCTTTCTCATGGCACTGGGCATTGGTATGGCCAATGTCACGCAGAAGCATGCAGAAGAGGAGAGCTTTGGTATCGTAGCGTTGTGCAGCATCGGTCCGATTCTGGCTGTCCTGCTGCTGGGCATTCTGTATGAGCCACAGGGTGCGACATATACACCGTTTGAAATGGCTTATGTGGAAACAAGCAAGGATGTCATTCGGATTTTTCTGACAGAGCTGCCGCATTACATGTGGGAGGTAAGCAAGGCACTGCTTCCCATCCTGTGCTTCTTTCTCCTGTTTCAGCTTATCAGCAGCTATTTCAACAAACGTGCCATCATTAAAATTCTCGTTGGCGCTCTGTATACCTTTCTCGGTCTTATTCTGTTCCTATGCGGAGTCAATGTCGGCTTCATGCCTGCCGGTTATTTCATAGGAACGCAAATAGCAGCCTTGTCCTATAACTGGATTTTAATCCCCATCGGCGTGCTGATCGGCTTCTTCATTGTGAAGGCGGAGCCGGCTGTGCATGTGCTTACCCGTCAGGTGGAGGATATTTCATCAGGTACCATATCGACGAAGGCCATGCTGTATTCTCTTTCAATCGGTGTTGGCATATCGCTTGGAATCGCCATGCTGCGCATATTGAGCGGTATCAGCATCATGGTATTTCTGATTCCGGGGTATCTTACAGCAATTATACTGAGCTTCTTTGTACCTAACGTATTTACAGGCATCGCCTTTGATTCCGGCGGTGTAGCCAGCGGTCCGATGACAGCCACCTTCCTGCTGCCGTTTGCCATGGGTGCCTGTGAGCAGCTTGGGGGAAATGTTTTACTGGATGCATTCGGCATTGTAGCGATGGTGGCAATGACACCGCTTCTGACCATCCAGATTCTTGGTCTGGTGATGACAAAGCATAAAAAGACAGCTGCCGGGGAGCTGCAGGAGGATAGCATTATGGAGTTTGAGGAGGTCATAAATGAGCGGACAGAAAATTAAGTGTCTGGTGATTATTGTAAACCGGGATAAAGGAGAGCAGGTCGCAGAGCTATGCCGGTCATACCAGCTGTATTTCACCTATGGCATTCTCGCACTGGGAACAGCAGGCTCTGATCTACTGGATTATCTGGGAATCGGTGAAACGGATAAGGAGCTGCTGTTCTGCTGTCTTCCTGCACAGCTGGAGCATGAGGTTATGCATCGGATCGCAAAGGAAACACAAATCAGAAAAATGGGGCACGGTATAATGTTTACCATGCCGCTGAGTGGAATCAGCAGCCTGTTTCAACGTAAAATTTTATGTGGAAGAATCTATGAGGAGGAAGAGATGGAACAGAAGGAACGTAAGTATGAGCTTGTTATTGCGGTCGTAGAACACGGCTGGCGTGATCAGGTTATGGAAGCTGCCAAGGAAGCGAACGCCACCGGTGGTACGGTTCTCCATGCCCGTTCCCTGCATGAGGATGATGCGACCTCCTTTCTCGGTATCAGGCTGCAGGGTGAAAAGGATATCGTTGTAATTTTATCCGTCTATGAGAATTACAAGCAGATCATGCATGAAATCAATATGGCTGCAGGTCTTCAAACCGAAGCAAAAGGTCTTATTTTCTCCATGCCGGTGGATGAATTCATCGGAATGTAAACTGAAAAAGCTTCAGCTCATGCCTTTGCTCAATGCAGGTTTGTTACATCATGATGAAAAGGGTCAATGCTGACCCTTTTTTCATCTTGTTTCAACGTGAAGTGTTCCAGCCCCTCAGCGATAAGCAAGGTGCAGCAACGTCCCCTGTCTTATCTCACGTCGTCCGCTTGCCGCTTAGTCGTGATCCGTTTCCTTATCCCATTCCAGAATTGTCCCCTTGTATGCGTCAATTGAATACTCATATTCTGTGGAGCCTTTGCGAAATTCAATTTCATATACCGACATACCGTCATCGTTTTCCAGCTTCGCCTTCGTGAAGGTCACACTGCCTGCCTGCAGACCGGCGTGTGAGAGTGCTGTGCTTTTTGCACGATCCACTCCGATATAGGAAGCGGATGGCTTTGACTGCTCCTGATCTTGAATTTCCAGCCGTTCAGATTTTCGTTCTCTGACAGCCCCGCTTTCTGCATCAAGCTCATAATCATATTCCATAGTCGCAGTCACAAATTCGATTTCATATACCTGCCTGCCGTTTTCATAATCCAGCTTTGTCTTTGTAAAGGTCGCAGCTTTTGCACTCACACCGGCATCCTGCAGCGCTCTGCTTCTGGCATCTGCTTTACTGATCAGCTGTTGTGAGGCTGTTGAATTGCCCTTGTTGTTTTCTGGTTCACTGCCTGAAGCTGCATTCGTTTCCATATCCTTTTCCAGAATCGTCCCATCCTTTGCGAGCAGCTTGTATTCATATGTCTTCTGTGCAGTTTTAAATTTCAGCTCGTAAATCTCCTGCGCATCCTCTTTGTTTAAGGAAGCCTTGAGAAAGGTTCCGTCACGTTCCTTCAGCCCTGCATTCTTCAGCATCCTATTCTTTGCATCCTGTAGCGAAATCGGGGACGTATCTGCTGCGGAGCCCTGTTTCCATGTGTCCACATCCCGATCCAGGATATGTCCGTCCTTTGCGGTAATCGTATATTCATAGGCATGCTCATCCGTATGGAATTTCACCTCATATACGCTTTGTCCGTCATCCTTTTCCAATGCCGCCTTTTCAAACTGTGCCGCTGTAGCCTTCACACCGGCATCCTGCAATGCAATTTCCTTTGCCTTGTCCGCATCGATACGGCTGTCTGCTTCCATCGCGTTCGTTATTATAACACCACCGCCTGCTAAAACAGAGATACCGCCGATTGCCAGTAATGCCTTCACAGATGTGGAAAGCTGTTGTATTTTTTTCATCATCTCATTCACTCCTTTATTTCCTTTACACCAGTAGTATAGCAGAGAAAGATGAAAGCAATATGAGAAAACATATTTATTTCATCGGTACACAGAAGGTAAAGCAGGAGCCCTTTCCCCGCATACTTTTCACCTTCATATAGCCATGATGCAGCTGCGCAATCTCCTGTACCATCGCCAGTCCCAGACCGCTCCCCTGATTGCTGCGGGAAGCATCCGCCTGATAAAACCGCTGCCATATATGTGCAAGCTGATCCTCTGCAATTCCCCTGCCATCATCCGTCACCGATAATAAGACCTCTGCGTGTTCCTGCTTCAGATCAACCTGAATATGCCCGTGCTCTTTTCCATAGCGATACGCATTGGCAATCAGATTTGCAAGCAGACGCTGCAGCAGCTCCCTGTTTCCCATGACCATCACATGCTCTTCCAGCTGCCAGCTCAGCGCAATGTTCTTCTCGCGTATCAAGCGAAGATCCTCACAAACGGAAGCACATAGACTGCTGAAGTCAAGCTGCACCATGCATATGCTATCCCTTCTCTGCTCCATGCGTGTCATCATCAGCATATCATTGATAAGGACGGACATCTTCTGTCCCTGTCTTTGAATCAGCCGCAACGCATCCGCATAGGTACTCTTGTCCTGTTCCTCCTCCAGTGACAGCTCGCATTGGGAAAGAATTACCGTTACCGGGGTGCGAAGCTCATGGGACATATCTCTGGTAACCTGCTTTTCCGCCTGAAAGGACGCCTCCAGCCGATCCATCATACCGTTGAAGGTATCTGCCAGCTGATGCAATTCATCCTGTCCCTTATTCAGCTCGATCCGCTTCTTCAGATCCTGTCCCTGCTGAATACCGGAGGCTGCCTGTATCATTTGCTGAATCGGGCGCAGAAACCGGCCTGCCAGAAAATACCCGCCCGCAAGTGCCAGTAAAATCAATACGGGAATCAGCCACATGGAAAGGATAACGATTGCATCCATCCAGCGTGCTCCCTGACTGCGGGATACTATGCCGCGCAGCCACAGATCCTCCATGCCTTCTCCCTTCAAGGAGCGATCATACAGATAATACGTTGTTCCCTTATAGCGAAGTGTCTGCAATTTATTATCAGCAAAGGCAATATCTCCGCTTGCCTCTGCTATTGGATTTTCTCCATACAGCAGCTCATAATCTTCCTTATATAAGGTGGTATATATCCCATTCATCTGATCCAGATAGTCATCATCAATTTCAAGATACCCGTTTTTATACTGTATGTAAATATCTCTGTCGCCATCCGGATTGGCATCCTCCTTATTTCTGTAATACTCTACCTCGTCCACATTGTCACTGACCATTTCCACCAGAGAGTCCTTGATGTTTTTCTGTACGACATTATCACTGATCATCCACACACAGCCCAGTGTCAGGGCAGCCAGAGCACTCATGGCCAGTGCAAACCACAGCGTGATTTTCGCACGAATACTCAGACGCTTCATGAAGGCTCCTTTATTACATAACCGCTTCCTCGTACTGTATGGATCAGCTTGCAGGTGGATGCGCCATCGATCTTTTTACGCAGATAGCTGATATAAACATCTACCAGATTCGTGCCTCCTGCATAATCGAAATCCCAGATATGCTCCTCAATAGTTTCTCTGGAAAGCACGATATTTTTATTCAGCAGCATATATTCCAGCAATGCATATTCCTTTGCGGAAAGCAGTATCAGCTTATTTGCGCGGTGCACTGTATGCGTAGCCGTATCCAGAGTTAAATCGCCGACCTGAAGAAGGGAGGTCTGACTTCCCTTGGACAGACGGATCATCGTTCGGATTCTGGCCATCAGCTCAGCAAAGGAAAACGGCTTGATCAAATAATCGTTAGCTCCGCTGTCCAGCCCCAGAACACGGTCTTCAATGGAATCCCGCGCACTCAGAAACAATACAGGTGTCATTCTTCCCTCAGCACGCAGCTGCTTCAAAACCGCATAGCCGTCCATCACCGGCATCATGATATCAAGAATTACAGCATCGTAATCGGCAACAGCCAGAAACTCCAGAGCCTCCGCTCCGTCAAAGCAGGCATCTACCGTATAGCCTTCCTTTCTGAGTTTTTGACATACGATATCATTCAGATCACGTTCATCCTCTGCAAACAATAGTCTCATTCCTGCATCTCCTTCCTTTGCTTCCATGGTATCATACAAATATGAAAGTAACATGAGAAAGCTATCACTTTTATCTTAGCAGTATTATGCTCCATTCTCCACAGTCTTTTCAAGAATTTGATACCTGCGTCCTCTGAAGGTTACGTGTTTTTCAACAGCAGCAATTTATCTTTATTCTTTTAGTTTACTGTAAACAGCTTTACTTCAAAAAAAGCCACCCTGCTGCGAATTACACAGGGTGACGCTTTCTGTTGCTTAATATCTTCTTTTGATCTGCAGACTTTCCAGATAATCGTAGATTTCGATATCCCTTCGTTTCATCGCATCCAGGATATGGTGGGGATCCTCCAGGCGCATACCGCCGGCCGTGATCAGCTGCATCATATTCAGAATATCCTCACTTGTGCGAAAGCCGGTCAGCAATATTCCGCCTTTACCGGCGGGCAGCAGAATACCGTTATCCATAGGATTGATATACAGAGTCACAAACAGATCCTTTTCCTTATACAGCTTCAACAGATAGGTGTATCTGGACAACCCCCATACACCGGCCTTACGATCCACCGTGAAGGTCGCATGATCAATATCCTCATATCGTATTTCCTGCAGAAACGGTGTTACATCATCACTGCATAACACATGCAGGATCATATTCCATTTCTGACAATCCTTATATGCCGGAATTATGACAAGTGCATCCTCACGCATATCATAAATCTGACCGCCGCCCAGACACAGCGGCACCCACATAATCACAGTAAAAAGCGGAAACAGTACAAGGAAGCCGATTTGCAGGATACGGATATCCGCAAAATCCTCAAAGCTATCCGCAAGACCGTACATAAAGCCACCCAGACATAATGACAAAACAAGAACAACCAGAAAGCTTGAAATAATCTTTTTTCTACTTAATACCTTTCGTTTGAATTTCATATTTTCTGACATGATATATCCCTTCTTTCGCTATCATTATATCCGTTAAAGTTCACCTTGCCCGCGTTTTTACATAAGCGGTGCATTTTCCGACATCAGCGGTTTATCGAAGGCTACCGTTGTACGAAACAGCAGATGTGTGCGTTCCCAGCCGGCGCTGAGTGTTCCCTGATAACGACGGGCGATATCTCTTATATTCTGCATGCCGAAGCCATGTGCAAATGCGTCCTCTTTTTCCTGTTCCATGCGTATACAGCTGTTTTTCATTTTCCACAGAATCGTGGAATGCTGTTCCACCATGCGCAGTAAAATAAACGGCTCCTCTGCGGCAAGACAGCTTTCCAGTGCATTATCCAGCATGTTGCAGAGTACCGCACAGCGATCAATTGGATCCATGAAGCTGTAATCTATCACATCGCTTTCCAGCTGAAAGCGAATCCCTGCCGCCTGAAAACGTGGATGATACAGCTGTAATATCTTATCAATCAGCTCATCACCTGTTTTCTGTACATTCAGCATATGCTCAGTTTTCACAATAATATCACTGCGATAGTCATCAACCGCAGGACTTCCCTGCTTCATCTGTTCCAGCAGCTCCACATGCTTTTTTAAGTCATGCATGGATTTCATGATGTATGCATTTTCTTTTTGAATGCGTTCATAGCGCTCTCTGTTTTCCACCATATGCTGTGTCTTCACCATCGCCTGCAGCTCCTTTTCCCGACGGATTTCCAGACAGAAGCAGATTCGATACAGCTTCATCACCAGTATCACCAGCACCTGCAGGCTGCAGATGATACCGGTATCCTCTTGTATCCCCTGACTTCCTATATAGGCACAAATGATTAAATAGAGGAAAGCCGCACCGGCAAAAACAGGCACATAGATCTGTTCATATTGAACATGCCGATAGTAAAACAGAAGCAGCTGTATGAGAAATACGACTCCGCAATACAGACAGCCCTGCAGCCAGTCTGCAGGCTCTGCATGAAAGGCTGGATTCTGCGTGCTGATGATCTGAACGATAATCGCACCGGCTATCAGGGAACCGATAAAAAACAGATGGGACCGCCAGTCGTTGCGATACAGCAGGATGGACAGGCAGAGCAGAACCGCCAGCAAAATCCGCAGTATGGTTATAGAAAGCCAGGGCGATATGAGAATCAGAAAAAATCCGGTTATCAGATAGGGCAGGATTTTGGCCAGCGAGGAACGGTATTGCGAACGCATAGTTTCATGGTAGGAATAGCAAAGCGTGCACATCATCAAAATCTCAAAGACCCGCAGGAACAAGCTCATGCGTACTTCTCCTGAAAGCTGCGCCATACCGCCTTCACAGTTTCCACACGTCGTCTTGCCAGAGGCAGTGTTTCACCGGTTTCAAGCAGAATCGTGTCTTTTTCCATCGATACGATGCGGCGTACATGGACGAGGATACCCTTGTGACATTCCACAAACAAGGCAGCATCCAGACGTTGTTCCCATATACTCAGACTTTCTCTGCTTTCAAATGTTCCCTCCGGGGTATGAAAGCGGGTGCCTCTTCCCATTGTTTCGACATACAGGATGTCTCTTCGCTTGATTCTATGATACGTATCACGTTCCTCCAGAACGAGTGTCTGTCGGTCATCCAGAGAGAGCACCTCATCCAGCTCACTGTATAAAAGCTGTGCATTCACCGGCTTCAACAGATAGCGTGCTGCCTGAATTTTGTAGCCCTCCACACTGTATTTTAAATACCCTGTGATAACAACGATAATCATATCCGGTGCTATCTGACGCAGCTTTCTGCCAATCTCTATACCATTTTCCTGCCCCACCTCAATATCGAGAAACAGCAGATCACAGGGGATGGCTTTTACATGCGCAAGCAGCTCATTTCCGTTATGGAAGATATCAATGCGCCGCTGCATCAATTCCTTCCTGTCAAAATATACATCTGCCAGTTCTTTTATATGCTCTGCTTCTTTTCTTTCGTCATCCAGAATTGCTATATGATACATCGGTATCTCCCCTTGTCTTTATAGTTTATTATACCATGTTCCCTTTTGTTTCTACCCCTTATTTTTCAAGTATGGAAATTTCTGTCCCTGTCATAAATCTCCTGCTTCTTTCCGATTACACATTCCTTTCATTCCATTACGCCGTGGTATGCTTATAGGGCAAAGGAATGATTAGACACAAGCTTACGGAAATCAACGCACAATACAAATACTTATGCAGATTTTGTAAATTGTTTTATTTCAAACAAAAAAACTTCCTATTGAAGCTTTTTCATTATATTACTACTTCTGTGATAATGTATTCGATATCATCATGTGTCATAAGAATACCGATAAATGGACGCATTTCACTCACCGATTCCCGGAGTTCAGCAGATATTCTCAAATCAATGTGTTTTCTTAAATGATCAGTATATGCAACATCTATTTGTAAAAACTGTACCCTTTTATTTTTGAATCACCACACATAACCACCCCTTATTTAAAAAAGCCAGCTTGCGCCAGCCACTTTTTTAGCTCTCACTTTTAGATTTCTCCAAGGTAGAGTACACCGCTTTTTACCTTCATTATTATAGTACTACAGAAACGAAGACATGTCACATCTGTTTAAAAATTTTTTAGAAAAAACTTTTATAAATTTCAAACGACACTTATAAAACAAATAAAATTGGAATTATTTATAACATAGCGCACAAAATGCAAGAAGGAAAGATCACCATATCCATCTTTCCTTATCTCTTCATGTATGCCAACTTAGAAAGCTATTCTTTTTTGGCATATGCATTAGCCAGTGCCGCACCCACTTCCGCATTATGATACACAAGCTGAATATTCGCCGCAAGGCTTTTTCCCTGTGTTGCCTTCACAATATGTGCCAGAAGATATGGCGTTGCATCCTTTCCCTCAATATTTTGAGCCTTTGCGCATTCCAATGCTTCCTCGATCATTGCATTGATATAAGCTGCATCCATGGAATATGCTTCCGGAATCGGATTTGCTACAAGAACACCGCCCTTTATTCCCAAATCCTTTTTCACATGCAGCATATGTGCAATTTCCTCTACCGTATCCATACGCTGCTGTAGTCTGCAGGAACCCTCTCTTGTGAAAAACTCAGGAAGCGTATCACTTTGATAGCCGATAACAGTTACCCCTTTTGTTTCCAGATATTCCAGCGTGCGCGGAATATCCAATATGGACTTGGCACCTGCACAGATTACCGTTACATCACTTTGTGCAAGCTCTTCCAGATCGGCTGAAACATCCATCGTTTCCTCATAGCCCCGATGAACGCCACCGACACCACCTGTCACAAAGAATTGAATACCGGCCATGGCTGCACACATCATCGTTGTTGCCACAGTGGTTGCCCCCATTCGCCTTTCAGCCACTGCCACTGCCAGATCTCTTCTGGAAACCTTCATCACAGTATCCGCACTGGCCAGCCTCTGCAAATCCTCCTGTGAAAGACCAATTTTTATTCTGCCGTCTATGATGGCGATCGTTGCAGGCACGGCACCTGCTTTTCGGATAATGCGTTCACAATTTTTTGCCATTTCCACATTTTGCGGATACGGCATGCCATGGGATATGATGGTTGACTCCAGTGCCACAACCCCACGGTGCTCGTCAAGCGCTGCCTTTACCTCTTCCTGAATATCCAGATAATCTATGTACTTACCCATTATTCCCGTCTCCCTTCACATGGTTTTCCAAATCCTTCCAGAAATTCAATACAGACGCAGGCGGGATAATTCCATATTCACAAATAATCGCCTGAATATCGGAAGCCGGTGTGATATCGAAAAACTGGTTCACAACGTCAATTCCATCCAGAGAATCAAAATCATCCTTATTCAGAATCTCCCATGCGCTGCGACGCTCCAGAACAACCCGATAGCCAACCTGCGTACGCAAGTCTAATTTATATAGTTCGCTGGCGATATACACTTTTTTCTTACAGGCCTTCGCTAATCCGGCAATCATAGCCGTTCCCATTTTGTTTGCGACAGAACCATCGGCACACAGGGTATCCGCTCCCATAATAACCATATCGGCTCTTGGAAGGAATTCATATATGGATGCATCTGTGATATAAATCACCGAAACGCCTGCACTTCTCAGCATGTTCACTGCCAATCTGGATTCTCTCAACGGACGGGACTCCGTACAGATGACTGTAAATTTTCTTCCCATTTCTGCCGCCTTCAAAAAAATACCCATCAGCGTTGAGCTGTAGCTATGCATCATGATGACCTCTTCATCCTGTATCAGCGAAGCCCCATACACTCCAAGCTGCTCTACCGCCTCAAATGAATACGCAATGATATTGGAGCACAGGCTGATCACTGCCTGCTTTTGCCGGTATACATCCTGATTCTCTTTCAACATTGTCTGTTTCACAAGCTGCCAGGTATTGAATATCGTAGCCATGGTGGGCTTTAAGTCCAGCATCTGCTGTGCGATGTGCTCCATGCGTTTCTGTAACTGCCCCGTATCCTGAAATTCCTCCTGCTCACAGGCCAGACGGAATGCCCATGCAGCAGCTCTGCCAAACGGACTACCGCCCTTTACATTCATACTTTTGATTTCTTCAATTACATGCTCAGCATTTTTAAATTGTATGTCCTTTACACGCATATAAACGCTCCTCTCTATATTGCTTTTTCATCGAATCCCATAATCCAGGTCAGGATAAAGGTAATACAGGCTCCTACACCGCAGCCAATCAGCAGTCCGGTAAAGCCGGCACCGAGATATGCGGGAATCGTATACAGACTGAATGCTACTGCTGCTGTTGTCCCCGCCAGACTTGCCCCTGTGATTGCACCGCCAATCGCACCGCCAATACAAACTGCGATAAACGGCCTTTTATACTTCAGATTGACCCCGTACATGACCGGTTCAACAACACTGCCCGCAAAAAATGAAGTCAATGACAGCGTAATCGCATTCTTCTTGATTTCAGGATTTTTTGCCTTTAAGCCAACCGCCAGACCTGCCGCAACCTGACAAATCAGGCTTGGAGCATGTGTCATAATCACCGTATCTCTTCCATAAGCTGCAATATTCGGTACGGAAACCAGACCGAGAATCGCAATATGCATTCCGAAAATAATCAGTATCTGCCAAGTGCCTCCAATCAATGCTCCTGCCAGTATCGGACTGAAGTCATACATACTGGTAAACAGGGAGGCAAACAGATTTCCTCCCCAGACACCGATTGGACCGATTGCCAGAATCAACAGGGGAAATACGATCAGGGTGCTCAGAAATGGTACGAAAATACTTCGCAATGCTCCCGTAATGATTTTCCGCAGCAGCATTTCCACCCTGGAAAGAAGATAAATAGATAAAATCGCTGGAAGAACAGAGCTTCCATAATAAACATCCGTTACAGGAATTCCCAAAAAGGTTACACTTGCACCATCCGCAAACAGTCCTGTAAATGCCGGATTCACAAGCAATGCCACAATCACCAGAGAAACTGCCATGTTTGTTTTAAATTTCTTGGCAGCCGACCATCCGATGATGACTGGGAAAAATGCATACAGTGTATCCGATACCACATTCAGTACCTGTATGGTACTGTTTGCTTCGTCAACCTTAAAGACGACAGTGAATAAAACAGCCAGCGTTTTTATAAATCCACAGGCAAGCATCGCCGGGATGATCGGTGTAACAATAGCTGAAATCGTTTCCACCAGCATACCGAGAAGAGAACGTCTTCCCTTTTTTGTCTCTGCATCCAGATTCTCTGCAATCATTTCCTCATTTATGTTGACCCGATCCCCGCATACTGCCGCTACCTCATCAAAGATGTCGTCAACTATACCACCTAATACTATTTGATATTGTCCCCCGAGAATAACGACCTTCATAACCCCCTCCAGCTTCTCAAGCTGCTTCATTTGCACCGCTTTTTCATCCTTTACAACAATACGAAGTCTCGTCATGCAGTGTGCTACATCACGGACGTTGTCTACACCGCCGACATATTCCAGTATATCGGCCGCAAGCTTTTGTTTTTGTATTGCCATGGTTACTTCCTCCATTTTCAAGATTATTTTCTTTTCGTCAGCATTGGTACAATGTGCATGGTCAGATATCCAAGCTCTTCATCCGAGGTATCCACCCTGTATTTCTGCTTTAGATGCTCCCGGATATGCAAAGAACATTCCCATTCAGACTGATATTTTTCCTTTACCAGCTCATGCATATTCTGTTCCTCACGCAAAAAGCTGTTCTCATGCCGGTCATTCAGTACTCTGCCCAGAAAATATTTCAGATGCGTAATGAACCGTGTATAATATATGGATTGCTCGTCCAGCTCAATCTGAAAGGTATCCTGAATAATATCCGTCAGCTCACTCATAATGATCGTCATTTTCTTATTCAGGCTGTGCCCGTACGATGACATGGCATTGATTAAATGAAAGGCGATAAAGGCTGCCTCATTCTCATCAAAATGTACATGCAGCTCCTGATTGATCAATTCCACCGCCTGCTGTGCAGCGTCATATTCCTTCGGATAAAACTGCCGAATTTCCTGTAACAGCGGATTCTGGATATCCTCATGAGCCTGCAATCTTCGCACGGAGAATGAAATATGATCCAGCAGCGTAAGAAACAGCTGATCCTTAAAGTTATAATTCAACAGCCTTTCCGCCAGAGCTACAACCTTATTTACCGTATCGATATAGGGAAACGGGATTGACTTAATCAGCTCCTCCACATAGCGTTCATTGGCCTTTTTTTCCACAACGAACACCTTTTCTATCAGACAGGACGCAACGATATAGCGCCTGTGCTTGATACAGCGGACACCGATTCCCTTCCCCAGAAGAATCACTTCCTCCCCCTTTCGATCAGCCCCTACAATCGCATTATTATTGATAACACGAACAAATGTATAACTCATTCTATCTGCATCCTTTCAGTAGTATCACGTACCTCCATCAAGGTCTCTCCGTGATAGACCTCCCGTTCAAAAACTGTCACCTTCTTGTGCTCTGATTCAAGAATAATGACATACACATCGGGATCATAGCCGGCTTTTATCACACCGGCAATGTTCATTTCCGCAAGCAGCTTTCCTTCAGTTATCACATCTCCTTTCCTTACATGGGTTTTCATATACAACCCGTTTAACTGTACAGTATTTATTCCAAAATGGAGCAGCAGCTGCAGACCGCTCTGGCTGCGGATTCCAATTGCATGCCTGGTTGGAAACACCGCCTCCACAACTCCATTAACTGGCGCATATATACAATCATCTTTCGGATAAACGAAACAGCCCTGTCCCAATACCGCATCACGGAACATGGGATCCTTTGATTCCTGCAGCGGCAGTACCTCACCGTCACAGGGGGATGCTATATAAATGCCTGCTGTAGAATTACAGCTTTTTCTTTTTCTAAGTAATCTCATAATTTCCTCCATAAACGTCAGAAAAGGCCCAAAACGTCTCTGCGTTTTGAGCCTTGCCTTACTTTCTTCATAAGTTACAAACTCTATGATTCCTATATTCTTTTTACACCTTTATTTAAACACTGCCGGATTTTTCTATCAATCCTTTTTTTAGTTTTTATATTTCCAATATTTAACATGATGTTTATTCGCGACATATTTCGTACAAGCACTGAAGCTTATTCTGCCTATAAAGTCGATTCATAGATTCTAATTCCTGCTCACGACCGATACACATATCGTTTCCATACGCCAAGGTATATTACTTATGAGTATATTATCATTCAAATACATCCGTACGGATAAGAAATTAAAAAAGGAAAGTAATCGCTACCTTCCTATCCGTTACGCTTACCATCACTTTCTAAACCTTATTTGTAATCATTCATATTATAACCCAGCTCTGAAAAAATCCGATTCTTTTCTGCCACACCCTCCTGAATTTCAGGCAAATTGTCAAGTGCCAGTGATAAAAACAATGTATCAACGATCAGAGACTGTACAATCAGTGCCGTGTGACTTGCCAGCCGCAGATTATTTTCCACAGCCGATACAAACAGCGTTACCGTTGCCTTGCTTGCCAGCTCCTGATTGCCATACTGGGTGATGAGAATAATCTTTGCCTTTTTCTGATTCGCAATATTGATATACTGATGTGACTGTACCGATTTCCCCAGAGTCGTAAAGCAGATAAGCAAATCATCCTCTGCCATATTCAGATTGGACTCCAGCTGAAGATGCACATCCTCATAGTAGATTACAGGAATATTCAGCCGCATGAATTTTATCTGCAGCTGCTTCACCAGTGTACTGCTTGCGCCCAGTCCGCTCAGATATATCTTACGTTTATGCTCATTTGTATCCCGAATCAGCTTTATCGCCTTATCCAGCTCCTGTGAATCTATGATATCCGTAGTAGACTGAATAGAAGTAACAATAAAGGCACTCAGCTTCTTCAATACGGAATCCGGTGTGTCTGTAGGCATGATTTTATCCAGAATCATGTCTGAATTCTCATTATAGAAATTGGCAGACAGATTTGCCGAAAGGGAGAGTTTGAAATCGGAATAGCCCTCACAGCCCAGCTTGCGCGCAAACCGGATCACGGTTGCCTCACTAACCTCCGCCTGCAATGAAAGATCCTTTAAGGTTAGCGAAAGAATCTCCTGGCTGTGGGTTAATACATAATTTCCTAACTTTTTTTCTTTTGCGGATAGAAACGGCATGACCGATTCCAGACTTGATATGATATTAACTGCTTGCATAAACTCTCCTTCACTTGGCTTCCACACATCGGGTGAAACCATCTGTGATGCTTGTAATGAAGCATACACTTACATATCACATTCTACCAACGGAGTGAAAAAAATGCAATATGTTCCCGGCAAAGGGTACCATATGTTCTGTACAAGGCGCACTATAAGCCTTTGCAATCATCGCTGAAAGCTATATGACAGGCAGACTGTATCCTAACACGTATATGTCTGCAACGCATGTAAAACCGCATGAAGACTTGGATAAATACCCGTACATTGCTCATAAAGCTCCTTTGTCGGCGGCACCAGATCCGGAACCATAATGGTAGAGCAGCCCGCCTGTATGCCTGCCTTCACACCATTGATACCATCTTCAAAAACATAGCAGTCCTGTGCCTGCAGATTCAGTTTCTGTGCAGCCAGAAGGAAGATATCCGGGAACGGCTTTCCATGCTCTACCTGCTCCCCGCTCACTACAGCGTCAAAATAGTCTGCTATTCCTGTCAGACGCAGATTGCTTTTGATCAGCTCCATAGGAGCACTGCTTGCCACTGCCATGCGAACTGCATGCTGCTTCAGATACTCCAGAAGCTCCACAACACCCGGTTTCATGGGAACCTGTTTGGATAATGTTACGATAGCATGTGCAAACAATTCATCTGTCAGCTTCTTTGCATCAACCCTTGGCCAGTATGTATTCACAATTTCACTCATACGGGTACCGTTCGTACCACGCAGCTCATCCAGCATCGCAGGATCAACCTTTAGACCGTAAAGCTCTGCAATATAATACCACTCCTGATTATATACCAGCTCTGTATCAAACAGCAGACCATCCATATCAAAAATAGCTCCAGCCCTCATACTGCCTCCTTTTTCCTATGCAGAAGGTGAACTTAACAGAAGGAAGGAGAGATTTTCTTTATGCCATGGTGATGCCAGTACGTTTTTATGTAGCTTGTACACGATGGTCCCCTTCCTTGTCTCTATCGTGAAAAGAAAATGAAGCAGCTTGATTTTGATAGTAGTCGATACAATATCCTCATGCGGAAGAAACAGCAGGGTATGCTCCTGCGGCGCTCCATTGATATCATCAACCGCCAGAATAGCGATTCCCTGCGCATTGATATGCAGTATATGATCCTTCATCGTATGCATGATTTCACCCAATCCGTTTTGGTAGGCCCCAATTCCTGCTTTCACTGTTGCACAAAGGGTTCCATGCTGCGCAAAGCAGATCTGATGGCTGTTTAATATGTCTCTGATCTCCTCTTCCTTCATAGCTCCACCTCCTCCTGCATTATGCTGCCTGACGTTCCCTCAGCAGCTTATTGAAATCCACGATTCCCTTATGTCCGGTATCCACCAGCGCTTCTCTGTCCATGCCGGCAGCTCCGGAACCGATATATTCCAGTACCATGCACAAATTCATCCCCGTTATCACACTGATTTTCTCCGCATACTTCGCGTCCTGCAGCAATCTCGCACTGCAGTTGCAGGGAGAGCCAAAGAGCAGATCGCAGAAAATCACAACACCCTCTCCGGTATCCACCTTTTGTATAGCAGCTTCCAGCTTCTCCATATATTCTGTGATTTCCTCACCGGGGAGAAGACACAGCGCCTGCATCTGCTGCAGCTCTCCACAGAAAATTTGCAGCGTATCCAGCAATCCCTCCGCCAAACGGCCATGACTTGCCAATAATATTCCTTTCATTTGTGTTCCTCCTCATTTTGCACCATATGGGCATCCGATTTTCGGAATGCCCATACGGATTATGTTTCATTACCTGAGAGAGTATTCTCCCATGTTGTTATGTGTTTAAAACAATCCGATTGCGGCACAGAGCAGTGCAATCACAATGGTGAAGAAGACAAGCTTCGCTACACTGACATGCTTTTTGCTGATCAGATAATAATAGATAAACAACACACCGATGGACAGAATACCCGGCATGATACCGTCGATTTTTTCCTGTACGCTCAAGGTTGCCTCATCAAAGTTTGCTGTGATAGCAACTGCCAGATTAACCATGGAAGCAGTCAGTGCACCCATCATTGCCATACCAAGGATGTTCGCACCTTCAATGATATTGCTCATCAGCTTACTTGACATGATATCCTTGATTGCAGAGCGTCCCTTTGTATAGGTCATTTTGGTAAAAATAATCAATTCGCCAAGCGTATACATCGTACCGAGAAGCAGCAGCCAGAAGCCGGCAATCGAGCCGCTCTGTGCCAGAGAGCAGGAGGCCAGAATGAACAGAGTGGTAATGGTCCCTGCACTGAAGGAATCCCCCAGTGCTGCTACCGGCCCCATTAACCCGGTCTTAACGGCGACGATGGATTCGGAAGGAATCGCATCCGGATTGTTTGCCTTTTCCTCTTCCATTGCCAGCGTAGTTCCCAGAATCAGACCACCGGCTGTCGCATTGGTATTAAACAGCTCCAGATGACGCTGCAGCGCAGGAATCATATCCTCCTTGTTCGGATATAGTTTTTTCAAAGCCGGAATCAAGGCATATGTATATGCAATAGACTGCATACGTTCATAATTCAGTGACATTTCCGTTGTAATATACCATCTGGCGATTACACGGTTGACATCCCGTTTTGTCAATGATGTTTTTCTTTCCTCAGCCATCTTCTATGCACCCTCCTTTTCTCTTTCACGTTTTTCCAGTACAACCAGCACTGCAACACAGCCTGCGACCAGACCAGCTGTCAGGGTATTCAGACCTACTGCCTTTACAACAATGAAGCCCAGTACCGTATAAGGAATCATCTTCGGCTTTCCGATCATGTTCATAATCAGAGCAAATCCGATTGCCGGCATCACACCGCCTGCAACCTCCAGACCGTGCATAACCCAGCTAGGCACGGAGTTCATGAAGGTCAGCATAGCATCCTGCCCAAACATAACAATTAAAAATACAGGAAGAAACAGCAATGGAATCTCAATCAGCGGCGGATACACCACTGCACATCTGGTAATGCCGGAAAGGTTTCCCTTTGCCGCAAATTCATCAGCTCTATGCACAAAGATAACATTGATCATTTTACGCAGGTTTGTCACAAAGGAGCCCAGCAGTCCCATCGGAACGGCAAATGCTATCGCCTGCTCCGCCGTAAGCCCCGTTGCCAAAGCAATCGGTATGACGGTTGTCGCCGCCAGTGCCGAGTCCGTCGGAAGATTGCCTCCCGGCGCAATGATTCCTGCAAACGCTGCGGCAATACCGCCGCCGATAATCAATCCCTTTGTCAAATCCCCGTAAATCAAACCGGCAACAACCCCTACTACGATAGGACTTGCAATAAAGAAGAATGCAAAATATCCACCAATCATTCCCCGGGCGATCCAATACATCAGACCCATTGCCACCGCCATGATAACCAACTGTGTACCACTCATAATAACCTCACACTCCCTTTCATTATTTCAGCTTCTTTTCAATCGATCCAAGACTTACCGGATCATTTTCCGGTATCGGCTGCAGGAACACGTTTACACCCTCCGCCTTCATTTCGCTTAATTTTTCGTATTCTTCAACGGAAAGCGCAACCCCCTGAACAACCGCTTTACGCTGTGCACTGTTCTGCACTGCACCGACATTCAGCTCCGGCAGCTGAAGGCCGTTTTTGTATACCGTATATGCAGATGCCACATCCTTGAATATCAGCAGCACGGTATCATTTTTTCGGTCAATCGCTGTCTGCACATCCCCCAGCTTGACAATATCAACCTCGCGATCCGGTACTGCCATGCGATAAATATCACCCATGAAAGGATCATCCACCAGGCTGTCATCTGCCAGTATCAAACGATCAACCGGACGGAACTTGATCCATTTTGCCACAATCTGTCCATGTACCATACGATAATCAACACGAACCATATTCAGTTTGCCCATAGCTTTTCCTCTTTTCCTTTTACCCTGTCGGGACTTTATCTTCTTTCGATTTTTACTACCTGACGTGTATCCGCACTCTTATGCACAGCCTCTGCAATCAGCTCTGCTTCCAAACCGTCATTCAGATTTGCGACAAACGGCTTATCATGGAGAATGCAATCCACAAAATCGTTCAGTGGATCAATTCCAAAGCCGATCGCACGACCGTTATGGTTCTGGATAAAGCAGATATTCGGGGTATACTGCTTTTGATCATCAAAGAATTCAACACCGCGTTTCTGGGAATCCACACGAATCATTGCATGTTCACAGAGAATCTCAGAGCATCCGTCATCTGCCTTCGCAAAGCCGTTAGGCAGAATCCACGCATTTTCCACAGTCCAAGTGCATCCGTTTTCAAATTCCAGAATTGCTGTAATACTGTCATACGTATCCACACCCTTTTCCTGCAGGATTCCCTTATGTCCCACAGCATACACCTGTACGACCTCACACCCCATATACCAGCGAATCAAATCATAGCAGTGTGTTCCGACAAAGTGGACCGGGCTGGAATCGGATGACCAGTTCAGCCAGTTGATTGCGACATCATAGACATTATCCATACGCATATAGCCGCGTACCGGTTTTCCTGTCCCTGCATCCGCAAGCTTGTTTTTTACCGCTATGGATGCCGGATCCCAGCGCTTGTGGTAATCCACCATAACACGGACACCGGCTTTTTCCGCTGCCTCGATGATGTCATAGGCATCTGCAGAAGTAGTTGCCAGTGGTTTTTCCACCAGAACATCCTTTCCATAGCGTATGGCGGTCATCACAGGGTCCTTATGATACGGATCCGGTGTTGCTACGGAAACAGCATCAATTTCCTCACTTTTGAGCATTTCCTCCATGTCGTTATACGTTTTCACCTGATAATCCTGTTCCACTTTATCCGTGATTTCCTTTTTTAAATCACAGACTGCAACAAGATTAACGTTGGGATTTGAAGTGTAGGCATCCAGGTGATTTTTTCCGTAAATCCCCGCGCCTACAACAGCAATATTCAGTTTTTTCATACGTTGCTCACCTTCCTTTAAGTATTGCTACATTGAATATATCACAAAAGTAGTAATACTTCAATATATTTTTATAAATTTGTAGTTTTACTTCTTTTAAATCGAAAACAGCCTGTATAAACTATTTGTAAGACCTTTCATCATACATATGCAACTCTGTATGAAGTAATGCTTCAGTATGTATGCTTCAGCTTAGGATTTGTTTTGCTTTAAAAAGCAAAATATTGAATAACGGTATCCATACACAAACGGTACTGTCAACTACGGATGTATTCCATCCTTTACAGAAAGATTTCCTGCAGCACGCGTTCGGATTACTACACCTGCCATTTCAATTATGACCGTAGGGCTTTTCCCATCATGACACATCTGATGATCCTTTTGTAGCGCTGTTGTAACTGACAAGTTACCTTATCATAAAAAAAACAGGAATCAGCGAGGTTCCTGTTTTAGATATTTGATAATAAATTCATCACAGCTGCATGGCTTTCCATAATAATATCCCTGATAAATATCGCAATGCAGAGCTTTCAGCAGCTCCATCTGTTCCCTGGTCTCTACAAATTCCGCAACGACATGAAACTGCATAGAGGCCGCAAGCCTTGTGATACCGCGCACGATATCACGCGAACGTTCATTTTCCAGAATCTGACGAACCAGACTGCCATCCAACTTAACTTCATCAAATGCATTTTCCTGCAGATACATCATCGAGCTGTGCCCCATGCCAAAGTCATCTATGCTCATTTGAATTCCCAGCTGCTTCAATTCCCGGATACGCTCCAGAATACGTCCGGAGGTACTGAGCAGGGAACGCTCCGTAACCTCAAGAATCAGCTGGATGTCATGCAGATCGACTTCCTGAAGAATTCTGCGCACCTCCCTGACGAATACAGCGCTTTCCAGCTGCTTCGGTGATATGTTTACAGAAATCGACAGGGGCGTACCTTCCTTCTGTAATTTCTGTGCGTCTTTGCATGCTTCTTTTATGATATAAAGTCCAAGCTCATCCAGAAAGCTTTCTTCTTCTGCCAGCTTTACCATCAGCGGCGAGGAAATTCTTCCGGCTACCGGATGCTCCCAGCGAAGAAGAGCTTCCGCCCCGTGTATATGCTCGGCGTTATCCCGCTGTATCTGATAATGCATATGAATCTGATTTCGCTGCATGGCGTTCTTTAAATCCATCGCCAGTGTTTTGGCAGGGAAATGATATAAGTAGTGATCATCAAGAAAATCCGGAAGTGCTCCGTTTGCCTCACCTTCCGCCATATCGGTTTCCATTGTCCGCACCGCCGTTTCAAATTCCTCACTCTGCTGGTTTTCGCTCAGACGAATAAACGGAATATACAGCAAAGTCCCCAGAATCAGGTTAAACAGCTGCAGCAAACTGCCGGAAACAGAGCCGCATGCCTCGTATCCGCTCATGAGAATCGGAACCGTCCATTCCACGGAATGTGTGGGCAGAGGTACCAGCTGCAGCTGCATGGCAAACGCACTGGTCAGTGTCAGAACCAGAGGAAAAAGCAGAAACGGCAGCAGCATCAGCGGATTGAAGATGACCGGAAAACCGAATATTACAATTTCATTGATATTGAATAAAACGGAAATCCCCGCTACCTTGGCGAGCTTGCGGTTATTACTCTTTCTCGCTTTTAAAAGCATCGCCGTAATCAGACATAATGCAGCACCGCAGCCTCCCATAAAGACAAACGTATCCAGAAAAGTCTTTGTGAATATTTCCGTTGGAAGCTGTCCCGCCTGTACCAGCTGCTGATTGATCAGAATACCGGGCTCCAGAAACTGCTTTGCGACCATCTGCAGCGTATTGGTACCATGTATTCCAAAAAACCAGAGAAAATGTGCAAAGAATACATACAGTAGAGCACCGGGCAGCCCTTTTCCCACTTTTTCAAACAATCCCATAAATAAATAGGCACCGAAATTTGTAATGTTGACTTCTCCAAACTGTGCACGCAGCACTGCACCGATAACAGCGAAGAACAGAGCAGTCGCAGCAATCGGAAAAATCCCCTGTATGGCTTTGTTAAACGTATAGTCCGCACCGGCAGTATGCAGCTTTTCAAAACGCCTGCCGCAATGCATACCCTTGTGGAACAGCCAGCAAGACAGCATTGTGATACACATAGCTGTAAACACCCATTCCGGATGGAAAATCTCATTGGCATATTCCATTCCTCCGCAGAATGCCAGATAGGAAATCATGGCCACCACAGGATAAAAGAAAACATCATCCAGCGCATGCAGCTGCCCATAGGAAAGTGCAATCGTGATAATCAGAATCAGTGCAAGCGAATTCAGTGTTATTTCATACAGACTGTTAAAAACGGTAAGCAGAGCTCCGTGATGAAAGGAGGTCAGAAATGACTGGTAGGCATCCAGTGGAAAGCTGGACAGCAGCAAAGCAAAGCTTCCAAGGATAAGAAAAGGGATTGCCAACATCAATCCGCGTTTAATTGACAGTATAAATATGGAATCAAAAAATTTCCGGTACCCTTTTTTCATACGTTGCCCTCTACAATATCTCTATTTTACCATAGAACCAGGGATGCAACAACGCTTTCCAATAGAACCAGCAGCACAGCACCTGTGTATCTTCAGAAAAAGCAAAGGATATAGAAACAGCAGATTTTTCCTGATTTACGCAAATTCCCTTTCTTATTTGAAATGAACAGGACACACTTCATTTGAGGCAAATATCAAAGTTGATCCTTTTTGATAATGTTTCTTTGAATTACTGAAAGCACAAGAGCCTTATCCCCTGCCTACGCATTTTTTATATTCCCCGGGTGTTATGGAATACATATTCTTAAATGCCTTATATAAGCTGATATCTGATTTAAATCCACATTCCAGCGCGATTTCCTCGATTGTTTTCCCTGTAGACAAAAGCAGGATTTTCACCTGTGAAAGCCGCTTACGTATAAGATATTCGTATGGAGTCATCCGCATAACCTCTTTGAAAACTCTTAAAAAATAGTATTCACTGTAGCCGCCAGCCTCTGAAATATCCTTCAGACCGATATCTCTGCGATAATTCTGCTCGATAAAAGAAACTGCCTTATCCACCATTTCCTGTTTCATACTGCCAGGCTGTGCCTCGTGCAGCTGATAGTGAAGATCACTGTACAGGCGAAGCACGGAAGAGCTGATGGAATACTCGTCCACCAAATGATATTTATCCAGACTCTGAAAAACGGAGTGAAAGAAAATTTCTGTTTTCTTATGAAAACGAAGGTCCTGAAGAATTGTTTCCTGCTTTATATATCCCTGAATACTTTCCCCTGTTAACAGTGCGGCATATACCTCGCAGCCTTCATCCAGATAAATCGAAAACACAGAAGCATAGGACTGAATCAGCGTGCAGGAGCCAGTCAGCGCCGTATAATCGCTGCCCTTTACCAGGATACCTGTCCCCTGTGGCAGATACAGCACAAGATATTGGCGATCGTCATGTTTATGAAAATGCAGAATATGAGCTTCTATACATGTAAAATGTGCAACATGCTTTACCATCTGCATATGTACCTGTGCAAATTCTGTTAATTGTATTGTTTCTTCACGCAGGATATGGTTTTTTCCATTCGAAAACACAGGCATCACCTCATATGTATTATAGCATCTTATGAGGAAAAGACCTGTGTGTTTTTTTATGTGAATGGTTCCAGCAGCATATGTGAGATAAACGCATCCGAAAAGCCGGTATCCGAAGCCAGTAGAATACAGTGTCCTTTTTTACAGAGCAGCTCCATACGTGTGCGATTTTGTTCCAGAGCATATCTGCAGCAGCCTTTTAATGCCGTATTACCGCTAATCCGTACAGCTTGTTTCAAGGCTGTTGGAAGAATTCCTGTTATACACAGATCCTCTATATGCAGATGCCGGCCAAAGCCTCCGGCAAGATAAACTGCTTCAATTTGCTCATAGGAGCATTGTGCTCCAGCACATACCCGTTCCAGTGCGGCAGCTATCGCAGCTTTCGCAAGCTGGAACTCCCGGACATCCTTCTGGGTAAGAAGTAGTCCGTCGAAGAGGGTAACCTGTTGATTCAGATATCCACTGACATCCAGCAGTGAAGCGGTAAGAAGGCAGCTGATGAGAGAAAGATATCCGCTTCCGCAAATTCCCACCGGCTTACCGTCATGAATGGTCTGCAGTCGAAAGCCATTCTCCCAGCGTACCTCGCTGACTGCCCCTGTTACAGCACCACAGCCGCAGCTCATGTTTCCTCCTTCAAAGGCAGGTCCGCAGGCGGCACTGCTCACAATTAGCATGCCCTCATGGTATAGAGCAAGCTCTCCATTTGTTCCCAAGTCCAGCAGCAGTGAGCTTTGTTTATTCTTTTCCATATCCTGTGCATAAATTCCCATCAAAATATCACTACCAACATATGCGGAAATCGGAGGTAGAACCTGTATTTCAAATTCCGGTATAAAATCCGGAAAAAACTGTTTTGATGAACAAATTACCAGCTCCTTTTGTACACACTCATATGGTGCAGCTGCCAGTGGTATAGGGTCTATCCCAAGAAACAAATGTGTCATGACGGCATTTCCGCAGATGCACATACGGCGTATATCCTTATTCTCAACAGCTTTCAGCTGTGCACGCAATCCCTTCAGCAGCAGCTCCTGAAGCAGTGTAGGCCCCTTTTCATGAGCATGCTGTATTCTGCTGATCACATCACTACCATACCGTCGCTGCGGATTGAGAAAGCTTTTTTCCAGCAAGACATTTCCTGTCCGTATTTCCAGCAAGACAAGAACGACAGTTGTCGTACCGATATCAACAGCAAGTACACAGCCTTCCTCATGATGACCAGCCAGATGCAGCTCTTCCACTCCCACGATCTGCATATCCCTCTGCTCATGCAGCAGTTCTCCTTCAATAGCCGCCTCACAATTTCGATGCTCACAGGCCAAGCGAATTCCCTGTGCAAGCTGTACCTTGGACAGCAGTTTTCCTTCTGCATCTGTAACAGGAAGAAAGCCCTTTGTGACCTGAAGCCGGCACTTTCCGCATTGTCCTCTGCCTCCGCAGGACAGATCCAGCTGCGGATGTTTTTGAAGCAGCAGTTCCAGAATATCGTCATGCTTCTGAAATTTTGTCACGCAAATTCCTCAAGCAGTCTTCCTGCCAGGGATACAGCATCCTCCGTAAACAGGTCTGCTCCGATTTCATCTGCGTAAGCCTGTGTCACAGGTGCACCGCCGATAGCAACCTTCACACAATCTCTGACACCTGCTTCCTGTAAGGCATCCAAAACCACCTTAAAATATCCCATGGAGGTTGTCAGCAAAGAAGACATGCAGAGTACATCCGGCTGATAGGTCTTTACAGCCTCCACAAACTTCTCGGCGCATACATCAACACCGATATCGATCACCTCAAAGGATTTCGCCTTCAGCATGAGTGTACAGAGATTTTTCCCAATATCATGCAGATCCCCCTGCACCGTTCCGAATACCACCCTTCCACTGAATTTTTCTTCTTTTTTCACAAGATAAGGCTCCAGTATTTCCATAGCACCATTCATACAGCGGGCACTGATTAGAACCTCCGGTATAAATGCCGTTCCTTCCGCCCATTTCTTTGCTACGATATCCATGCCCTCCAGTAATCCACCCTTCAATATTTCCTGTGGCGATATCCCCTCCTGCAGAGCACTCTCCACCAGGGCATTCACCTCCTGCATCTTTCCAAGCGGCATCAACTGCTGTATCTTTTCCAGCTTATCACTCATTTTCCTTCACTCCTTCAATCGCTGCACCATACCGGTGGGCTTCTTCAATGAATGCGATAAAATTTTCAATCGGTACGTTATCCTGCATACGGTTATTCAGCGTAAACACCATACGCCCCTTTCCCCGCTGATGGAAAACATCAATGAAATGTCTTGTCTCTTCCCGTACCTCCTCTACGCTACCAAACGGCAGCACACGCTGAAGGTCAATTCCAGCCCAAAAGGAAATCTGATTCCCGAAGGTGTCCGCAATCTCCTGTTCTTCCATCGCATACTTCTGAATCGGATGCAGAACATCAATTCCACTTTTAATTATATCCGGAAGAAGCTTTCTCACATCACCGCAGCTGTGCAGCCAGACATGCAGACCGAGGGAATGCGCATACTCACACAGCTCAACGTAATACGGATAATAGAATTCCCGAAACATCTCAGGTGACATGAACGGCCCCTTCTGCATCCCAAGATCGTCGCCGAAGGCTATACCGTCTATATGCGCCTCTTCGACACCGCGCTTTGCGGCGCGTTTAAAGAAATCCACAACTCTTCTGCATACATGATGCACATCCTCTGGATTCGTGTATAAATCCATTAGAGAGTTTGTCATGCCTCGATAGTCCCACAGTCTTGTCCATGGACCATCGGAGAACCATGCAAGACGATAGCGTCCGTCTTCAACCGGCGCATTGCAGTACATTGTCGCTTCTTCCGCATCCGGCAGATGTTCACTGATTCGGCGAATCACCTCCCAGTCCAGTGCATGCTCCTCATCTACACCTACAATTTCTTTACGGCCGATAGATGGATCGGCCCCTGCTACATCACACCATGTATAACGATCTCCATCTTCCGCAAACAGCTTTGGTTTTTTTAAATAAAACACCTGCATATCCTCCGGAAAACGTTCCAGCAAATCTTCTACCGGCTTTTGATCCTGCAAAGCCAGTTCATCAATATGAAGCCAGTTTCCACATGCCACACCAACGCGCGGTGTACCATTCCCCTTTAGCAGAGATATCATTTCTTCTCTTGTCAGCGGCAGTATTTCCGCCTTTGGAAATTTCCTGCGATCACATACCATATGGTAACCTCCGTTCACTATTCACCTGTTCCAGTGTCTTGAAAAATCTCTGTATATTCTCCCATTTTGCCTTGGGTGGCAAATCACAGCCTGTCGAAAGGACGAAGTTGGAATATGCACCGCATTCTTTCAACAAAGCCCTCTCCTTTTGTTCCAGCTCATCCGCACTGCAGCCGCAGAAGCAGCCAACCGGATCCAGATTCCCCATAATCAGATAGTCTGCCGATACCTGTTCCAATATCTTTTTCAAAGAAACAGCATTTCCAAAATGCCATGCCCCGCAATCGGATGATAATATTTCCGGAAGGCTCTGCACAGTATTCGGGCCGCAATTATGATAAATGACCGTAAAGGTATCATCCTGCAGCTCCTCCGTAATTTCTTTGATATAGCTGCTGGAAAACTCCTGAACCATCATTGGTGACAGAAGACCCGCCAGTGGTTCCGCCAGTATGACACCTGACGCACCCACATCCTTGTATGCCTGTATATACTGCTTCAAAAAAGTGGTAACCTTCTGCAATACCAGATGTACAAGCTTTGGATCCATGATGCACTGCATCATGATTTCACTCACATCCATCAGTCTTCCTGCGAGTGAATAGGGCCCGCAGACACCGCCGAATACTGGACGGTCGCTTTCCTTTGTGATATTCTCCACACCTGCCAGATATACAGACATGCGCCCTTCTTCCATTTTCGGAATACGCAATGCTTCACCATCCTCTCGATTTTTTATGATTCCGCTTGTTACAGCAGGAATCTCTCCCTCATGAAAGCTGACAGGACAACCGAATGCCTGCGCCTCTACAGACAGATCCATCATACTGACCAGCGCTTCCTGCAAAGGAAATTCTTCTTTGATTCTGCGCATGACAGCACACTGCATTTCAGCGTTCTGTACCAGCTCCTGTACGGTAGTAGCGCATTGTGTAACGGCAGGAAATGACAAGATTGCCATGGCATGCACATCCTCATCCATTAGATGCTTTTTCCATTGCGTATAACTGTAATTCATAAGCACCACATCCTTTCTACCTTAATGATAGAAAAAAAATCGGCAGTTGAACATGGTATATCTTGTCGGGTATCTTCCCAAAATTGCGGTTTCACCCAGTTGCATCAGAAGCTTCCCATTTTTTCAGGGACAGTATGATTAAAACGCTGCTATGCCATATTTAGCAGTGAAACATGGCATATTCGATTTAAAAATGGTTCCACATGCTTTTTTTATATGAGAAACATAGATATTATCAAATCGTAGTTTTTAGCACAAATTTATGGCCGGCCATAAATTGGCCATATTAAAATATGGTTGAAAATATGGTTGAAAGTGAGTATACTAAATCTAAGAGGTGATTTCATGAAAGAATCAAAAACACTGGAGTTCAAAGAATCCATAACAAAATCATTTTTGAAAACAGTAAGCGCTTTTTCAAACTATGATGGTGGAGAAATCATTTTTGGAATTGATGATGATGGAAATATAAAAGGTCTTTCCGATCCCAAAAGCACTTGTCTTGATATTGAGAATAGAATCAATGATAATATTGTTCCTCAGCCAGGCTACAGTCTTAAGACTGACGAAACAAATAAAACAATTTCACTTGTCATTAAAGAAGGAAAGAACAAACCCTATCTATACAACTCAAAGGCCTATAAGCGAAATGATACTTCAACAATCGAAGTGGATTCCTTCGAATTAACAAGGCTGGTTTTAGAAGGAAAGAAAATCAATTTTGAAGATTTACCTTCATCCAATCAAAAAATGGACTTTCATTATCTGGAAAATAAATTAAAAGAGCATATTGACATTAAAATATTCAATCAAGATACTTTAAAAACTCTGAATCTTTACAATGTGCAAATCGGGTACAATAATGCTGCGAATATTCTATCAGATAACAACTCATTTCCAGGAATTGATATTGCTAAATTTGGCGATAGTATCAACATTATAAAAAAAAGACTGCTGCTGGAGAATATGTCTGTGTTAGAAATGTATGATGTTGCTGTCCAAACTTATAGAGATTATTATCAATATGAAGAAATTGAAGGCAGCTACCGTAAAAAGGTCGACCTTGTACCAGAGGAGGCATTCCGTGAATCTGTTGCAAACGCACTCATTCATCGAGCATGGGATTTAAATGCAAATATAAGGATTTCTATGTATGATGATAGAATAGAAATAACTTCACCAGGAGGATTGATAAACGGTATTACAAAGGATGAATATATAACAGGAATGATTTCAATGCTTAGAAATCCGATTATCAGTAATATATTTTATCGATTAGGAATCGTTGAAATTTTTGGTACCGGAATTCTCAGAATATTACATGCTTATGAAGAAAGTATTAAAAAGCCTATTTTTAATGTAAGCACAAATACGATACAAATCATATTACCTGTTTTTGATTCGAATCCTGTTTTACAAAAAGATGAAGAACATCTATATGCGGTGTTGAGTAAAACAAAGCCTATGTCGATTAGTGAAATATTGCCACATGTAACGTTTAGCAGGTCTAAAGTAAAAGAATTATTGAAAAAAATGGAGAAGGACGGTATCGTGAAAATCAAGGGAAGAGGTAAGGGAACAAAATATTATTTATAAATAAGTTTGAAGAAACATCTTAAAAATACCATTCGTAAGGGGTAATCTAATGCTTTCTGGTTTGTTCAAACAATTATAAAATAAAAAATATACGATAGATACAACGCAAAAAATCTTCAGGACCATAGTCCCGAAGATTTTTATGTATAGTTTCATCAAATGCAGGGAAATCACGAATGAAGATGTTTTAGAGCTGAATCCATCTTCGTACCTTAATCACATGGTCGCACATTGTGTACCCTATCATTCGTCTCTGTTTGATTTTATTAAGTTGGCACACGCTGTGTACCCTATAATTCTGACCCGTTGGTTTCTATCACATGGGCACGCGTTGTGTACCCTATAATTCCGATCCGTTGGTTTCTATCAGGTGAGCATACCAGTAGAAGGAATCCTTTTTCAATCGCTTCTGGCTGCCCTTTCCGAAATCATCACGATCTACATACACAAAGCCGTATCGCTTACTCATTTCCGCAGAGGAGGAAGATACGATATCAATCGGTCCCCATGCACAGTATGCGAAGATATCCACTCCATCCTTAATACATTCCTTCATCTGCTCAATATGCTTTTTCAGGAAGTCAATACGGTAAGGATCATGAATGCTTTCATCCGCTTCCACGGTATCCAATGCACCGAAGCCGTTTTCTCCGATCATCAGCGGAACCTGATAGCGATCCCAGTATTGAGACAGACAGTTATAGAATCCCATCGGATCCATTCTCCACTCCCATGGTGTCGGCTCCAGATTTGGATTTTGTTCCGCCTGCATCGGCGTCATATCATTTTTATCGGAATCTACAACTCTGCTGTAGTAATAAGAAATCGCGAGGAATTCCATCGTATTGTTGCGAATAACCTCTTCATCCCCATCCTCCATCTGAATGTTGATATTTCTTTCCTTAAAATAGCGTAGTGCATATACCGGATATTCTCCGCGCAGCTGTACATCAGAGAAGAAATACTGCATCCTGTTTTTCTTCATGGTTAATACAACATCCTTTGGACGGCAGGTTGCCGGATAGAAGGTACAGTCTGCCAGCATCGTACCAAAGACAGCATGCGAATCAATCTGATGTCCGACTTCCTTGATTTTTGCACATGCCACAAACTGATTATGTACCGCCTGATACATCAGCTCCTCCATGTTTTCCGCCTGATCATCATAGATACCCAGAGAACCAAACTGCACCGTCGGAACCAGATTTACCTGATTGCAAACAATCCAGTATTTCACTCTTCCCTGAAAGCGCTCTACAAGCACTTTTCCGTAATTCACGAAGAAATCAATCACCTTTCGGTTACCAAAGCCGCCATATTCGGTAACCAGATGCAGTGGTATATCATAATGAGACATCGTGATTATCGGCTCCATACCATCCTTTATGATTTCATCAATCAGATCATCATAAAATTTCAATCCTGCCTCATTTGGCTCAGTCTCATCCCCGTTTGGAAAAATGCGTGACCAGGAAATGCTGGTACGAAAGCACTTAAATCCCATTTCCTTCAGCAATGCAAGGTCATCCTTATAAGTATGATAGAAATTGATTCCGTAGCGTTTCGGATAATAGCCTTCTGTATCTGCGGCCTTGCGTTTGATTTCAGCAAGCGTTCCACCGCCCTCTTTTTCTATTTTGGCACGGTTTAAGCCCTTTGTATACTCATGAATGTCACTTGTGGACAAGCCGCGTCCGTCTTTATCATATTCCCCTTCACACTGGCAGGCTGCAAAAGCACCGCCCCACAGAAAGTTATCAGGAAATGTTTCAGGTACCTGTTTCATAATAATATCTCCTCCTCTATATTCATCGTTCTCCGTAACCATTTCAGTCGTTTCAGCAATGAAAGCGCCGCCGTAATCAGCCTGCCAAGCACCAGCAGATTGATAATGGTCACCACACCGTAAGTACCATGCAGTATCATACCGGATACAAGCATACCGCCATCCAGTATCCAGCGAATCACAGGATAGGAAAGACCTGTTCTTTTCATTAAACCAAAGGTTACACAGTCATAGGGATTCTTTCCACAGTCAGCATAAATGCTTAATGCAATGGACATCGCGATAATGCCAATGCCTGCCATGCAGAACAATACACGATGAAGCAGTGTATCCGCATGTATCAACGGTGTAAGAATCCGTATGGTAATCGTCGTAACAACGGGAAATATAATCGTTCCCGCATGAATCTGTTTTCTATCGATAAAAAACGCTGCCAGCACAAATGTGAAGGATAACAAATTGTTACAGGCATCCACTGATAGCTGCAATGCCTGACTCATCCCCTGCAGCAGCGTATTCATGGAATCTGCACCATTACCGCCTGCAAGGAACAAAACCGCAGCAACTCCCATCAGCATACCGCCGGCAGCACAGAGACTGCATCGATAGAAGAAAGAACTCTGATGCCCGGTTTCTCTTCTGTTCTTTTTCATCCCGGTTGCCTCCAAAGTGGCAAGTATCTGCGTATCGCAACAACGCAAAGCCTCTGTAGTTTTGGATAGGCTTCCCTCTGCAATGCGATGACGCCAATGTTCAATAGACCGGGGGCAGGAAATACCTGCACCCTATAAATCAGCTCCGTTAGATTTTATCACCTGCTTGTACCAGTAGAAGGAATCCTTACGAATTCTCGCGCACTCCTTTGGATCATCATCAGTACGGTCTACATAGATAAAGCCATAGCGTTTTTTCACACCGTTGCTGGTTGACAGCAGATCAACCGCAGACCATGGACAATATGCCAGCACTTCTACTCCATAATCAATTGCTCTGTGCATTGCCTCGATATGGTCGCGCAGGTATTTAATACGGTAATCATCATGAACACGTCCGTCCTCTGTCAGGGTATCAAATGCTCCCATACCGTTCTCTGTAACCATCAGCGGCTTGTTATAGCGAGTGTAAATATCGCGGAAGATGTATTCCAGACCTGTCGGATCAATTGCCCAGTCCCAATCGGTTGTATCAAGATTCGGATTCTTGCACATCTCATAGAAGCCCGGATGTGTTTCAAAGCCGGACATGTCGCCCTTTTTGCCTGACCAATTGACACCACTGTAACGAATTTCCTTACCTTCTTCCATCGGACATGCCTTTGCACACTCACTTGCATAATAGTTCAGTGCCAGAAAATCGGAATAGCCTTCCTTAATCAGCTCCACGTCACCTTCTTCGATGACCGGTGCAAGACCGTGCTCTTCCAGATAAATCATAGCTGACTTCGTATAAAAGCCCTTAAAATAAATATCCAGATAGAAGGCATTACGCAAATCGTGTGCATTTTGTGCAGCCATGACATCCTCCGGCTTGGAAGTAAGCGGATAGACCGGGGAATACCCGATTGCCGCACCGGCAAGACCACCCGGTACAAGCTCATGAACCAGCTTACAGGCAATGGCATGTGCAAGATTCATATGATGATTGATCTGATAGCGCAGCTGATTGTTGTCTCTTAGCTCCTCCGGTATGTAGCATTTCTGTGTCCAGTATTGAACGATGATGCTTTGCTCATTGATAGTCGTCCAGTATTTCACCTTGTCCTTAAATTCATTGATGACATAGCGGGCAAAGTATGCAAAATCCTTTACTACCTCTCTGCTCAGCCATCCGTTATATTTTTCCACAAGTGCCCATGGCAAATCATAATGATACAGCGTAACAATCGGCTCTATACCGTTGGCCAGCAGTTCATCAATCAGATTGCGGTAATACTGAATACCTGCTTCGTTTACTTCTCCAACTCCATCAGGAAATACGCGTGACCAGGCAATGGAGAAACGATAGGTCGTAAAGCCCATTTCCTTCATCAGGGCTACATCTTCCTTGTAATGATGATATTGGTCACTGGCAATATCCGCAGTAGCAAAGCCGCGCTTTGTATAATTCTCTTTATTGATGATATCCTGCTGGCTGGCTTTCTTGCCATCCTCATAGGCAGCACCCTCTACCTGATAGGCACTGGTAGCAGCACCCCATAAAAAATTGTTTGGAAATCCCTTTGACATGGTTCAGCCTCCTATTTTTCTTCTATTTTCTTATTCATGATTTCAAAAAATGCAATCAATTCCTTTGCCAGATTAAGCTCTGACATAATTGTCATCAGCGTATCCTGTGCATGTGCAAACAGCAGACAGGGTTCATAGGTTTTTCCTCTTGTTTCATTCTGAATCACCTCGGTCTGTGCGACATGTGCCTGATGAATACATTCCTCCGCCTCTGCAATTTTCTGTTTCGCCTCATCGAAGTGAAACTGCTTTGCCTGTGCCAATGCATCCTCAACCCGCAGCCGGGCATCACCTGCATGCAGAATAATCTGCATAGCAACATTGACAAGCTCATTTTCCATAATATCCATAGGTCAATCCCCCTTTAGTTCTGAGAAGGAGCGTTTTCCTGTGCTTCTTCTGCCAGCTTTTGTTTTTCAAATACCTTGAAGAACGGGTACCAGATTGCAAAGTAGACAACAAACAATACAACTGCCCATAAAATACCACGCATATCCTGTGTAATCATAACGGTGGAAACCGGTACAGGCACCTGTCCAACCTGATTCAGTGTTGCCGGAATGTTCAGCCATCCAAGGCTCATAACAATATAGACGATAGCAGGTCCAACGATGGAATTCAGCCACATTGGCAGCATCAGCAGGGGATTGAAGACAACAGGCGCACCGAACATGATCGGTTCATTGATGTTGAAAATACTTGGCCCGATGAAGATTCTTCCCAGTGTTTTCAGCTGCTTTGATTTTGAGAAGCACATGAGCACATTCAGCGCAAGCGTTGCCCCCATACCGCCCATGGTAACAAGAGCCGCCGTAAACACCGTCTCACTCGTCGCGATATTCGTAGCAGGAAGTCCCTGTGCCACCATATTGATATTTTCCTGAATACCGGCAAGGAAGATCGGTGTTGTAACCGCGCCAAACAGCCAGGAGGAAATACCCATACTGTACAAAACAGCAGGAATAAAGCAGCAGAGTATGAATCCGGGCATGGTCTGTGCAAAGCCTGCCAGTGGTGAGAAAATCCATAAAACGATTTCAAATATGTCGAAATTACAATATTTTGTCAGAACCATACCCAGACCAAGCGTAATCAGGGTAGGCAGTATATAATTGATCCAGCCGACAACGAAATCCGGAATGGATGTGGAATCCTCCAGTACATGCAGCTTGGAATACAGATTGAAGATAATGGATGTAAACAGTCCGGCTACGATACCGACAGCAATACCGGTAGCACCCAGACGTCCTCCCTGAATGACCATATTTCCTGCTTCATCTGTTCCCGGAATGATGAACATCATGAAGACTGCCATGGAAACGATACCGCAGTTGGTCAGGTAGAACGGATGATTCAGCTTTTCCATACACTGCTGTCCGACTACGAATGCCAGAATCAAAGAAATCAGTCCGAAGCTGTAATCGGCAATCATGCCAAGATCCGGAAGTGCAGGCAGGTAGGAACGGAATACGTTGTAGAAGTAGATGACAGAACCCGTTAAAATAAACGGTATGATTTTCTGCATGGATGATGATACGGCGGCAATCCAGGGCTTGCTGCAGATTTCATTCATCTTTGGAGCAAACACTGTAGAAAGCCAGTTCATAAACTTTTTCATTTTTCTTTCTCCTCAGTCTTTCCTTTTCCCCATGAACCCTATATAATAATCATGAGGAAATCATTAAACAAACGCGTGATTTTCTTCAAGCTAAGAGTGCCATCTTAGCTTTTTTATTTCCCCAGTGTATCCAGTGCCAGCTGAATCAGTGCATCTCCGTTGAGCTGTGCATAAATATCCTGTGGAATGACAACAACCGGAACATGATACGGGTCACAGAGTGATTTCCATTTCGGCAGCTCTCCTCCGTAATGCGGTCCCAGCATAAGTATACTGATGCTTGACAGATAGCCGCTGACATCTGTATGGGACCGTGCTTCGATCGTTGTGTCCAGCTTGCGTTTTTTTGCTGCCTTGCGTGCCTGATTTGCCAGAAAACCACTGGACATCCCGGCTCCGCAGCACAGCATGATGAACATCTTGTCCATAATGACTCCTTTCCGCTTTTTATGAGCGCTGTACCTTGTACACCCATATTATCTTTAAAATTCACGTGCTTCTCAACTTACGTTTTGCACCGCATGGTGCAAGCTTTTCCCTGAAGGATGTAAACTGCTTGTTTTGTTTCTTTATAATATAGACAGGCAAAAAAACACTGCTGCATAATAAAAAAAACAGACCTTTTCATCGAAACTTAATTATTTACAGCTGATTCATTGTCTGAGAATGAACATTTGCACCATGTGGTGAAATCTTCTGGTTGTACAGTGTTTGCGGGTAAATTATAATAAATATAACAAGTGTCTTTGCAAGGGGAGTTGGTATCATGAAGAAAAAACACGTTGAGCTGCTGCAATTTCTGCTACATCACGCTACAGCGGTTACCAGTCGGCAGCTGGCCGCCGCTTTATCAATTTCCACGCGGTCTGTAAAAAATTATGTCAATGAAATCAATCTGCTCGGCAATCAGAAGGTGATCCTTTCCAGCAAGCAGGGATATACCGTTCAAGCAGCACAGGCAAAGGAGCTTTTATCTGTAAAAGAAGAAAGTATTCCGCAGACCAGTCTGGAGCGCGGTTTTTACATTGTGAAGCAAATCATGCTGGAGCATTCCTCCCACATGGATCTGTATGATCTCTGCGATGCCCTATATGTCAGCTATTCCACCATTAAAGCGGATATCGCGAAGATGAACAGGGCATTTGCGAATTTTCATATTGAATTCACATGTGAAAATGAAGAGGTTCGCCTGCATGGCAGTGAAAAAGACAAGCGCAGACTTGTCAGCTATGTTATGTATGAGGAAACAGATCAGCAATTCATGGATGCCAATATCATCACCAGCAGCTTTCCTGAATTCCCGGTGGAACAGGTCTCCATGATCATCCGCTCCACCTTCCAGAAATATAACTATTATATCAATGATTTTTCCTTCGTTAATCTGTTACTGCACTTCGCCATTATCATCGACCGTGTAAAGGAAGGAAATTTTGTTGAAACAAGAGACTGCGACTTTCTCATCGAAAGCGAAAATGAACGTGCACTAGTCGAGGAGCTGTGCTCCCGTCTGGAGGAGGCATTGTCCATCAGCTTTAACCGCAATGAACAGTTTGAGGTCTATATGCTGTTTAAGACAAATGCAAATTATTCACTGCCAAGCTCTGAGGATAGTCTGAAAAAGCTGGTTGGCGAGGATATTCTCGCATTGACCAGAGATATCATTCAAAAGGTGAATGACAGCTATTACATCGATTTGAATCACGAAACCTTTCTTACGCCCTTTGCATTGCATTTAAAAAATCTTCTGCTTCGTGTCCGCAATGATACCTACACAAAGAATCCCATGGTGGATGCTATTAAGTCCAGCTGTCCGACAGTTTATGATATCGCCATTTTTATCGCTATGGAGCTGATGCAGCGCTTTCATGTGGATATCAATGAGGATGAGGTTACCTTCCTTGCCCTTCATATCGGTGCGGATATCGAACGCCAGAAAACCAATGACGGAAAAATACAGTGTATCCTGCTGTGTCCGGACTATATGAATATGACAGCCTCGATTTACAATAAGCTGCTGATAGATTTTGGGAATCAGATCAATATACGCAAGACGATTTCCTATGAGCATGAGTTGAAGCATCAGCATTACGATATGCTGCTGACCACCATACCCTTAAAATGTCCGCTGCATAAGGAGGTATGTCTGATACCGCCCTTTCCAAATCCAAACAGCCGGATGGATATCCAGAATACCATAGACCGCTATCGTACAAATAAGAAGAACTATATTCTGAAAAAGAAATTTCACGACTTTTTCTCCTCCTCTTTGTTTCTGGCAAATGAAGACACCCCGAACAGAGATGACGTGCTGCCATTGCTGTGCAAAAGCATGGAAGAACTGGAATATGTCAATGAAGGATTTCTAACCAGTGTCATGATTCGCGAAACAGCCGCCTCCACTGCCTTCGGCAATATCGCTATTCCACACTCAATGGAAATGGAGGCACTGAAAACGTGCATCGGCGTTGCAATTTCTCAAAAAGGAATCCAATGGGATAACCATATCGTCCATGTGGTTCTGCTCGTCGCATTGAACAAAATTGACAAACAGATTTTCCATGATCTCTACGAGGCTCTGGTGGACCTGTTCAGTAAGGAGGATGTTATGGAACGGATGAAGGAATGCACTTCCTTTGAACAGTTTGAGCATATGATGTGCGCAAGTATTTCCTATCAGGAAGAGGAAACCGCATGAAAGCATGTATTTTTCTCGATATCGACGGTACGCTGCTGGATCATGAAATCGGTATACAGGAATCCAGCAGAATAGCGATTGCACAGGCACAGGCAAACGGACACAGGGTCTGCCTCGCGACAGGACGCCCCAAGCCGGAGGTGGATGATGAAATACAGGCTATCCCGTTTGACGGCTGTATTTATTCCTGCGGTGCTATGGTAGAGAGTCATGGCAAAGTCCTTTTTTATAAGCCGTTTTCGCAGGAGCTGGTACTTCACATGATGCATTTACTGCAAGCCCATGCGATCGGATTTAATCTGGAAGGCAGCCGAACTTCTTTTCTTGACCCTATTGGATATGACTTCTTTCATTCACTGTTTCAAAGATGCATGGAAGACAACAGTGAGCTTGCAAGACAGTATATGGCAGCGGTCCGCATGCATCCGCTTCAAGAGGTAAAGGAAACAGACACCCTGCAAATCATGAAAATCGCAACCTTTATCAACGAGGATTCCCTTTTGCAGGAATTTGACAGACAGCTTCCCGCACAGCTGAAGCACATCCACCATGGTTTTCATGAGGGATGTACAAATGGTGAGATATACCATCAAGCTATCACAAAAGCGACCGGTATTGATTGTCTGCTGTCTCACTTTGATATTCCACTGGAAGCCTCCATAGCGATTGGAGACAGCTTGAATGATGCGGAAATGATACGGCATTGCAATCTAGGTGTGGCGATGGGAAATGCCTGTGAAGAGCTGAAGCTGATCAGTGACATGATTACCACGACCAGCAAAGAGGATGGAATTTATAACTGTATGAAAAAATTGAAACTTATTTAGCAAGCTGAACATAAAGTTTGCTTTTTTTTCTGAAAGTATTGCTAATTATAGTTAAATGCCGTACAATATAAATAGATAAACACCTACAAAAAATTGAAAACCCATATAATTATAATTTTATCAAATTCTTTGAAACTTTTTCTCTACTTTCTTCGTTTATATTATAGGAACAGATTTTCTTACAGTTCCATTACAGTTTAGTAACATAAGCCGATGAATCTGCCGCCTGTGTTAGAATATACCCATAGAAACGCAATGATGTTGAAGAGTATGAACGACAGAGAGCAGAATACAGGTTAAAGGAGATAAAGAGTATGATGAGCAGAGATCTGATGAGACAGCAACCGACAAAACCGATGATTCTGAAAAACTGCGCAATCTGCAGACAGATTATCAGTATGCGAAAAATTCTAATTATGGCGGGAATCATGCTGGCATTTATTTTCAGTACCTATCTGTTCTGATCCTGTTGATTTCCTGCATAAATCGTGGTAAACTTTTCCGTATCCAAACTGTAAGATTCTCTGCTGGTGCTGCTCATCCGGGCATCACGGTGGAGATTTCTTCTTTTGGACAAAAATTCTTAACGTTTCTTACGATTTTATGAGTTTTAATACAAAAGCAGTCACTTATGCTATAATGTGATTGCAGGAACAAAAGGAAAGAGATTTTGCATGTAAGGGGTGAGATACCATGAATGAGGAGAAGCTTTCACCGCCAAATGGCGTTGAAGAACATAATTTGAGGGAAAAGAAAGAAATGGAACAGGATACAGGAAACTATACGTATGACTTCTTTACATTCCGCAATGTACTGATCAGTGCGGTTGTGCTGGGTGTCATAATCCTCGTAATTTCACTGGTTCGCTGAACTATCTGAATGCAAAGTCCCTTAGAGGAAGCCGTGTGCTTCCTTTTTTCTTTTGCATATGAAAAAAGAGCATTGTCTGCCCCTTTATCGGAATACTTATCTGTTTCTTCAAGCATGTAAAACCTGTTTTATTATGCATTATGCAAATACCGGTCAACTGTACGCAGCATCCAGGACGAAATCCAAGACAATTTCATTATCATAATCAACTTTTTTACCATTCCTATCAATTGCAGTACCGTAATATCTGAGTATGGTCTGCTTGTCTTTTATGTTGATATCAAGCTTTATATCGCATGCCTTATAGGAATCCCCTATATTCTTAATCACATACTCATGCTGCATTATAATAGTTGTTATGTTCAATTCAACGGCTGCCGCAGCTGTAACACCATACCTTTCCCCATAAGAAATATAAGGTGTTTCAACCCTATAATCCCCCTCTTTTCCTATCCCTCCATCATCAACGTGGACACTGATTTCCGGATGATAGGAGCACCACAGTATGAAACCGCCAATACTACTGGAAAGTATAACCAGCAGCATACAACATGCAAGTATGAGTTTCTTATATTTTTTCATAGCCTTATCCTACCTTTTGTTATGACATCAAATACTATATAGCTGCATCCGGTTTCCGGGTGAGCAGCCATAGAAAGGGTCCCATCGCTTTACAGTCCGGGCCAACGGTTGAAGATGCTTTCGCTGTACACTCTGAAAGCAAGTACACGTATATATAATTTCCAATCAGAATTTCTTAAAAACAAATGCATGACAGCTTACATAAGTAATCTTAACATATTCATTCCTAAGTAGATAGTCTGTGTTCCTCTCAACAATCATCATAAGAAGCAGTATTGCGGTGATCGTGCAGGTTTCTGTGATTTCTGGTGATTCTATACAAAGTCTGAAATCAGATGACAGAACGCTTTTATTGACGCCAGCACCTTTAGCCAAATATGACATTATCAAAGAAGATGGCATTATATATTCTCATAGATATATTTTTTCACATGATTTCGTCTGAAATCACAAAGTAAAAAATAAGATATAAACGTATTCCCTATACAAGAAAAACCATGATACAATAAATAAAACTATAAGGAGGTTCTGACATGAACAAATTTCATATGGCATTCTATCCATTCGTAACCTCTTTAAGAGTCCGGCACCGCTTCCATCTGAACAAGAATATATACATAAGATGAAAGAGAGGTCTGTTATGACAATAGAAGAAATACTGCAGGGTGAATCCAAACATGTCGAATTCAAGGCATCCCTGCCAAAACGCAGTGAAACATACATAAAAACCATGATCGCCTTTGCTAATACAAGCGGAGGTTCTCTCATTATCGGAATTGATGACAGTCAAATCGTAGTCGGAGTAGACAAGGATACGGTCTTTCAAATTATGGATGCAATAGCCAATACTGTTTCTGATAGCTGTGAGCCGCAAATTATACCGGATATCAGCTTTCAGACAATCGAAGGCAGGTGCATTATCATAGTTGAAATATATCCCGGAACGAATCGTCCCTATTATTTTAAACACGTCGGAAAGGAAAATGGAACCTATATTCGTGTGGCAGGAACTTCACGTCAGGCTGACGCAATGAAAATTAAAGAGCTGGAACTGGAAGGAACACATTCTTCATGGGACGAACAAATTTGTATTGGTTATGAAGTAAAGGCGGAAGCTATTGATAAGCTATGTCATGATATCCACATGTACATGATGTCTGCCGTGGAATCAGTAGAAGAAAAAAAGAATATTCCTATGATTACCGAAGAACATCTTCTAAATTGGAAGCTTCTGAGAAAAACGGGTAGTCAGCTACAGGCCGCCAATGCCTTTGTTTTGCTTACCGGCGATTATTTTAGGTTTGCAAAAATACAATGTGCACTATTCAAAGGGTGCGACCGTGATGAATTTCTTGATAAAAAGGAATATTCCGGCCCTCTGTATGAACAGATTGAAGAAGCTTATCGCTTTGTACTCAGACATATCAATCGAAGTGCAGAAATAAACGGGCTTGTCCGAAAAGAAAAATATGAAATCCCTGTCGGTGCAGTACGCGAAATGATTATCAATGCCCAATGTCATAGAAACTTTATGGATGCTTCCTGTGTACAAGTGGCTCTGTTTGATGACCGTTTAGAGATTACTTCACCCGGTATGCTGTATGGCGGTCTAACTCTTCAGGAAGCCTTAAATGGACGTTCAAAAATAAGAAACAAAGCAATAGCGGAGGTTTTCAGCCGCATGGAATTGATTGAAGGGTGGGGAACAGGAATTCGCCGTATTATGAAAAGAGCAGAGGAATATGAACTTCCGACACCGGAATTTATGGAAATAGGTGACACCTTTCGTGTTAATTTATACCGAAAAGACCGTAAAAAGCCGTTAAAAGCCGATAAAAAGCCGATAAAAGCCGATAAAAAGCCGTTATATGAAAAACGGCGGCAATTGATTACAGAGTATGTCAGTGAAAACGGTCGTATTTCCAACCGAGAGGCCAGACAGCTGCTGAGCCTTGCGGAATCTACAACAAAGAGAATCCTGAAACAAATGGTCCTTGACGGATATCTAATCGAACAGGGAGAAAAGAAAAGCCGTATCTACTTACCTCATAGATAAACGGCTGTATAAAGCATAAGTTCACCGGTCCAAAATGTATTTCAATATGCTGGACTGGTTTTTATTATTTCAAAAATCCTCCTTTTCCGTGTTCTCCTTCAGCTTTTTCAGACAGCTCTTCAGATCATAGGACAACAGCTCACCAAAGTCCAGAGCAAGCTTCGTGCGTTGCTGCTCATAGGTGCCAAGTAGAAGAGCATCCTGCTTTCTCTTTTTTAACGCAAGATAAGCATCTAATGTTGCATCGTCTCTGTAAAACAATATATTGTAGTGATCCTTGTTGAAACGGAATGGAAAAAGGTCCGTAATCAACAGCTCCCTTTCTTCATAACACTGAATACCATACTGCCTGCAAAGCTGTTTTGCATAAGGCAAAAGGCTGTTCAGGTCTTCTTTACTGTTTATAGGATGCGACAACGCAAGCTTTTTCACACCTGCTGCCACGATTTCACAAAAAGCATCCATAACACCGCAGTGATACCAATAATCCTTATCCTTCATGACATTCTCCAATCCTTTCATACAGCGCTGGTTTTGCCGTAAATCCGCAGGCTTTATTCCATTCTGCTCAGCTTGCAGTATTCCCTAACCCCTGCTTCCAGTACCTCTTCATCGAAGTCAAAATTGTGGGCATGCAGGGCAATCCCGGTACCTGTTCCAAGAAAGAAAAACACACCCGGCACCCTTCGCTGATAATGGGCAAAATCTTCGGAAATCATTTCAGGTTTCTCCAGCAGCACGATATTCGGATCCAGCTTCAGCACCTGATCCACAAGGGCAGCGTCATTCATGACTGCAGGATAGCCGGTATTGATATCAAAGGAGAACACTGCCCCCTGTTCTTCATACGGCTTCGCCAGCTCCAGCATACGCTTTTTCATATACTGATAGGTTTCATCCTGAAAGGCACGAAGGGTTCCTTCCATACGGGCAGCATTCGAAACAACATTGCGAACCGTACCGCTCTTCAGTAAACCAAAGCGCAGTAAACGATAGGTTTCCGCTGACAGCTCCTCCTGTTCCATCGTATATACATCCAGCAGATAGCGCGCTGCAATCTCCATCGCATCAATGCCTTCCTGATACTTTGCCGCATGTGCGCTTTTTCCGGTAATATCGATATTCACCTCACTGGAGCGTGCCATAAATTCGTTTCTGCGTGTGGCAATCACACCCTTGTCCAGCATTGGCCATACATGAAAACCGAAAATCCGTTTGATATGATACTGTTCAAAGATACCGCTTTTGCACATCGGCTCCGCTCCGCCCGGTGTTTCCTCTCCCGGCTGAAAAATCAATACCACGTTTTGCGGAAGCTCTTTATAATACGTAGACAGCTGGTGTGCGAACTCCAGCAGCATTGCCATGTGACCGTCATGTCCGCAGGCGTGCATGCACCCTGTGTGTCTGGAAGCAAACGCTCTGCCGGTAGCTTCTGTTACCGGTAATGCATCCATATCACTGCGAAAGGCGATGCTTTCCTTTTTTCCTGCGTCAAAAAAAGCCACAACACTGCTTGGAATCGGTGAGCTTAACGTACAGGGAAGATCCCTGAGCGCCTCTTGCAGATAGCGTTGTGTTTTCGGCAGCTCCAGCTCCAGCTCCGGTATCTGATGCAGGTCCCTGCGATATTTCTGTATTCTCTCTAACATACCCTTCATCCTCCCTGCTCTATGTTATGTTTATTATATAGGAAACCATCCCTCATGTAAATATTTTCATTTTATGAAATTTATACATTTAATTTTCATAAAACGGTTGTAATTTACCTTGAATAGTGATATGATACAGAAAAATAGATAGAGGCGCGGGAGCGACTACATCAGCTGGAGTCGGCAGACACCTGACAGCTGGTTTCAGCAATTCCGCCGAACTGCAGCCTTAGGCATAGGGTTGTGGTGGGCTTATGGAGAAGATCCATAAGACTGTCTACCATCAGTAGATGTGCTATCATTATTGTCATAAGGTGAACTACAATGTCAGTAAGGGTACGCGTCCCCTGCTGGCATTTTTTAATGAGGTGATGGAAATGAGTAAAAAAGTGTTGGAAATATCCGGAGTTTCCGTAGAACAGCTGGCGAATGCCTGCGGTACTCCGCTATATGTGTATGATGAGAACAAAATCACACAGAAAATGAGCCAGTTTCACGAGCTGTTTCAAAGTGAGAATTTTGAAACCGAGGTTCTGTATGCGTCCAAGGCGTTCTCCTGTAAGGCGATCGTTCAGATGGCGGCAATCCACGGTCTGTGTCTGGATGTTGTCAGCGGCGGTGAGTTATATACCGCCATGCAGTCCGGCTTCCCAATGGAAAAGATCTACTTTCACGGCAACAATAAAACATGGGATGAGCTGATTATGGCACTGGAAGCTGGCGTCGGGTGCATCGTTGTCGATAATGCCATGGAATGCGAGCTGCTGGTAAAAGCGGCACAGCGTGTCGGCACCACCGTTCGTACACTGATTCGCGTGAATCCGGGCGTTGAGGCACATACCCATAAATATATTGTAACGGCACATCTGGACAGCAAGTTCGGTATCTCCATCAGTCGTATGGAGGATATCCGTGATATGATTCAGACACTGACAAGTATACCCAATATTGCCTTTGAAGGCTTCCACTCCCATATCGGATCTCAGATTTTTGATAAGGATGCCTATGTGGCGGAAATTCAGACACTGATGAAATTTGTGGACGATATGCAAAAGGCATACGGTATCACCACGAAAGCATTAAATCTGGGAGGCGGCTTTGCGGCTTACTATACGAGTGAGGATCACCCGATTCCGCTTCAGGAGGTGTGCCAGACAATTCTGGATACCTGCAAATGGGAGCGTGACCGTTATCAGCTGCCGTTGGAAAAACTGATGATTGAACCGGGACGAAGCATTGTTGCGGAGGCAGGCTCCACCTTGTACCGCATCGGGTATCAGAAGCAGACGGAAAACAAAAAGTATATTTTTGTGGATGGCGGTATGTCGGACAATATCCGTCCGGCATTGTATCAGGCAGCCTATGCGTGTGATATTGCGAACCGTATGGACGAGGAAAAAAGTGAAACGGTGACCGTTGCCGGAAAATGCTGTGAGTCCGGAGATATTCTGGTGGAAAACGTCCGACTGCCGCGCGCACAGACAAACGATCTGTTAATCTTGTATACAACCGGTGCCTACGGCTACAGTATGGCAAGCAATTACAACCGTCTGGGCAGACCTGCTGTTGTGTTTGTAAAGGATGGTAAGGTACGCTTTGTGGTAAAACGTGAAACATATGAGGATATGTGCAAGCTGGAATGTGATGAGGAAATCAAGGTATGAATGTTGTAGAGAAGTATGGAGGAACAAGCGTCGGTACGATTGCACAGATCAAAGCAGTCGCAGCACATGCGGCGAAGCTGAAGGCACAGGGGGATCAGGTGGTCATTGTGGCAAGTGCCATGGGAAAGACAACCAACAAGCTGATTGCCATGGCAAAGGAAATCGGTGAGCATGTCAATGAGCGGGAGCTGGATTCCCTGCTTTCCACCGGTGAGCAGAGAACCATCACCCTGCTTGCGATGGCCATTGATGCGCTAGGCGTACCGGCGGTATCCCTGACCGGATACCAGTGTGGTTTCATAACAAGCGATCACCATTCCCATGCCCGCATCATGGATATTGACATTACGCGGCTGAAGCAGCATCTGGAGGATGACAAGGTTGTCGTGGTTGCGGGCTTTCAGGGAGCGAACGAGGTCGGTGACATCACGACACTGGGGCGCGGAGGAAGCGATACCACCGCCGTTGCACTTGCGGCCAAGCTGGGCTGGGAGTGTCATATCTTTACCGATGTCAACGGCGTGTATACCATTGACCCCAGAATGTACCCGCATGCGAAACGTTTGCACGAAATCACATATAATGAAATGATGCAGATGGCGTGTCTCGGTGCCGGGGTACTGGAAACAAGAAGCGTCGAGCTTGCCAGCAAGTACGGTGTCCGTCTGTATCTGGGAAGGGCACTGGAAGAGAATTTAGACAAAGGAACGTATATTATGGAAAAAACGAAGCATCTCGAAGATATGCCGATTACAGGAATCAGCATCAAGGAAGATTATGCAATTATGAGGGTAAACGATCTGCCCAATGACGGAAAATTTCTGAACTCGCTGTTTGCGATGATATCACAGCTGGATATCAATCTGGATACCATATCCCAGCAGCTGACCCATGACGGCAAGGTCAATTTTGCCTTTTACTGTAATAAACAGCAGTCGGATGTGATACTGAAAAATATTGATAAGCTGCATTCCCGCTACCCGATCTCCCGCCTGCTCGGGTTTGTGAAGCTGTCGATTGTCGGCGTCGGTATCTCCACACACAGTGGTATTGCCGCAAAGGTTCTGACGACACTCAGCGATCACAATATCCGCTATTACCAGATCACCTCCAGTGAGATTTCCATCTCCCTGACAATTGAAGAAAAGGATAAGCTGAAGGCAGTTGAGGTGCTTGGAAAGGCCTTTGACCTATGATTCCGGTAACCAAATATCACGGCTGTGGAAATGATTTTATCATTACCGACTGGGAGCTATTAAAGCATAAGAATATTGAAGATTTTGTCAAACATGTCTGTGACCGGCATACGGGAATCGGTGCAGACGGCTGCATTCTGGTGAAGCAGAAGCCGCTGGAGATGGTATTCTACAATGCGGACGGCTCCCGCGCACCAATGTGCGGAAACGGAATTCGCTGCTTTGCGAAATACTGTTATGATGAGGGAATTGAAACCGCAGAGGGTTATGATGTGGAAACACTGGCGGGAGTCAAGCATGTGACACGAGTGTCTCTGGATCCGTTTCAGGTCCGTATTGATATGGGGACCTGGGATGACGATCCCAAAAGCATTCAGGTGGACGCGCTGAAGGAGCCTGTCATGGGATATGAGCTGCCTGTCGGTGATAAAAGCGTAACGGTCTACAGCTTCTTTATGTCCACCGTGCATACTGTTGTGTTTGTATCCGATGCCTTTGCCTTTGATTATAACGAGATTGGGCATGCAATCTGTCACCATCCCCTGTACAGAGAACAGACAAATGTCAACTTTGTACAAATCGTTGATGCGCATACCCTGCAGATGGTAACGTATGAGCGGGGTGTCGGTATGACGCTGGCATGTGGAACCGGTGCCTGTGCCGCAGCACGCATCGCCCACGAGAAAAAGGGCTGTGCCGCAAATCTGAAAATTATATTAAAGCGTGGAGAGCTGCATATTGATATCGATGATCAGCAGCACGTCCACATGTTTGGTCCTGCCGAAAGGATCCTGAAAGGAGAAGTTGCATATGTTTAATGTTAAAGGAAGTATTGTCGCTCTGGTAACGCCGTTTCATGAGGATGGAAGTGTGAATTTTGATAAGCTGAAGGAAATTCTGGAATGGCATGTGGAAAACGGAACGGATGGTATTCTGGTTCTGGGTACAACCGGTGAATCCAGCACCATGACGCACGAAGAGGATGATGCGGTCGTGGAATGCACCCTGCAGACAATCAAAGGAAGAATCCCTGTAATTGTCGGCAGCGGCTCCAACTGTACGGAAACTGCCGTTGATAAGAGCAAGAAATATGCCGCTATGGGAGCCGATGCACTGCTTGTGATTTCTCCTTACTACAACAAGGCAAATGCACAGGGGATGATTGCCCATTTTACTGCCGTGGCGGATGCTGTGGACAAACCGATCATTCTCTATAATGTGCCGGGCAGAACCGGATGCAGTATCAGCGAGGAAGCAGTCAAAGTGTTAAGCAAACACCCGAACATCTGCGGTATCAAGGAAGCAAGCGGAAACATCGCGTATGCCGCAGGCATTGCACGGTATCTGAGTGATGATTTCGTTATGTTTAGTGGAAATGATGATATGGTCATTCCCCTGTTATCGCTTGGCGGCAGCGGCGTCATTTCCGTATGGGCAAATATCATGCCGAAGGAAGTACATGAAATGGTGCACAATTACCTGAACGGGGATACAGAGGCGGCGCTAGCGACACAGTTACACTATCTTGATCTGATTCACGCCCTGTTTATCGAGGTCAATCCGATTCCTGTCAAGGAAGCCCTGAACATGATGGGCAAGGCTGTCGGCGGATACCGTCTTCCGTTATGTGAAATGGAGGAAACGCACCGCAAGGCACTGTTACATGAAATGAAAGAGGCCGGTCTATGTTAAATGTACTTGTTGCAGGCTATGGGAAAATGGGAAAAATGATTGTGGAAACCATTGAGCAGAGCGACGATATGAAGGTCGTTATGATTGCCGACGGTACCAATCATCCAGATGTATCCACCCTGCAGGAGCATGTGGATATTATCATTGACTTTTCTCATCCGGACAATCTGACCTGGATCAAGCCGTTTGTACTGGAACATGCATGTGCCTATATCTGCGGCACCACCGGGCATAATGATATTCAGAAGCGCCAGGTGGAAGAGCTGAGCAGTGTGGCACCGGTTGTATTTCAGGCAAATTTCTCTCTTGGAATCGCAGTTTTTCAGGAGGTTCTGCAAATGATTACACCGATGCTGGAGGAAAGCTTTGATATGGAGGTTGTGGAAAAGCACCATAACCAGAAGCAGGACGCGCCAAGCGGTACCGCCAAAATGCTGGTAGCTGCCATGAACAGGGAGCATACATACCGGGAGGTACACGGAAGGAACGGTTTTGTAGGGAAACGACAGAAGGAAATCGGTATACACGCCGTGCGCGGCGGCACGGTTGCAGGGGAGCATGATGTTTACTTTTTCGGAGATGATGAAATCTTTGAAATCAAGCACACTGCCAACAGCCGTAAAATTTTTGTGAACGGGGCATTGCGCGCTGCACGCTTTGCCGTTACACAGAAGCCGGGTATGTATACCATGAAGGATATTCTGTTCGCATAAGGAGGAGCCATGGACGCAAAGGAAATTATCGCATTTATACAAAACGCAGAAAAAAAGACACCGGTAAAGGTGTATCTGAAGGAAAAAAAGCCGGTTGCTTTTCCGGACTGTAAGGTATTCGGAACCGACAGCAAGGTCATATTCGGTGACTGGAAGATCATTGAGCCAATCCTGAAGGAGAATGCGGAAAGCATCGAGGATATGGTCGTGGAAAACGACTGCCGCAATTCCGCTGTGCCGCTGCTGGATAAAAAATATATCAATGCACGGATCGAGCCTGGGGCAGTCATCCGAGATCAGGTGGAAATCGGTGACAATGCCGTTATCATGATGGGCGCTATTATCAATATCGGTGCCATCATCGGTGAAGGTACCATGATTGATATGGGTGCTGTTCTGGGCGGCAGAGCGACCGTTGGAAAGCATTGTCACATCGGTGCAGGGGCCGTTCTTGCGGGGGTTATCGAACCGGCAAGTGCAACTCCTGTCATTGTGGAGGATGATGTATTGATCGGTGCAAATGCCGTGGTGATCGAGGGAGTGCATATTGGAAAAAATGCCGTGGTTGCGGCAGGTGCTGTGGTCATTGAGGATGTTCCTGCCAACAGTGTGGTCGCAGGATGCCCGGCTCGCGTCATCAAGGAAAAGGATGCAAAAGCCACAGAGAAAACCGAGCTGGTTGACGCATTGCGCAGTTTGTAGAATCTAAATGAGAAAAGCGGATCGAAGCATGACCCGTTTTTTTTTCAGCTGTTCGTGGCATCCGGTCAATATCCCTTCGTATAGGCAGCACAGCTTAGATACAACAACGCTGATTCTATTTGAAAACATGCATCACAAAACTCTATTAAGCATTATCATAAATAAATTACTTGTGAAAACAGTACATCCGATAATACGCTTTACACAATGAAAGGTCTCAGTGGAATGACTCCTATCAGTGTATCTGCAAGATGCTGTCTGAGCATAGATACCCTGCTGGAACTGTGTTATAATAATCGGGTAATCCGGAGGTATGTTATGAAACGTTCATTATCCTGGCTGGAGCTGTTATGGTATCTGCCGCTATATATCATCAGTGTATATTACCACCTTAATTCCGTCATGGTTTTAGTCATCGTGGCTGTGGGGTATACCATATCGCATTATCATAAATATACAAGCAGTGCGGAGTATCGCGAGCACTATAAAAAATCCTTCCTGTTTGTTCATACAAAGGATACCTATGCCACCCTTCAAATCAGCTGTATCTGGGGGATTTTGTTTTCTGTGGTATGCTGTGTCTATTTCTTTCTGCACGATACCACAGCCGGTTTCTACAGTCTGATTCCTGCCGTTTTGCCGCTGATTCTGCTTCTGTATATCCGCAAAGCAAACAAAAAAACACACTGATTACTGTGTCAGTATCCAGTGTGTAATATCCTGGTGAATGGCTTTCTGTACATGAGAGTCATTTTCTTTTGTATACAGGCTGTTTTGAAGCAGGGAAAGCAGATTACTGTTCTCATACAGATCCAGCAATGTAATCGACGATTTCTCCTTTATATAAGAAGTATTTCGCAGCTGCGAATCGTTCATTGCACACAAAATCTGCTTCACATAGGCATCATAGATTCCAAGCTTTTCCACATCCTCTCGCTGTACCAGCGGACGCAGATTATTCTCCAGCAAGGTGTTTATGCCTTCCTGTGAGCGTACCAGCTGTAAAAAGGCAAAGACAGCATTGGGATAGCGTGTCTTCTGACTGGCCGTAAAGCCGTATACATCCAGCATGGGACGAAGGGATGTATCGTCATAGGACGGCATCGCCGTAAACTGGAGATGCATATCTGCATATGCCGTTGAGCTGTCAAAGTTTGTATCGTTCATAATGAGGCCACTCACATAGCGTCCGTCCTCATAAAAGGCTTCATCATCCAGTGTATCATCATGCAGATCCAAAGCCGTATGGAAGCTGCGGTATCGGTGCAGCCGTTCTTTAAATAACGACGATTGTACAACGGTTTTCATCGATACTGCCGCATCCTCCTCATCCTCACGGTCAAAGAAAAACGGTATGGTATAAGCAAGCGTGCGATTCTGATAATATACATCCTTTTTTCCTGCAAGGCTTTTGAAATCATCAAAATCACCCGCTGTCAGTCCCCGCTGCTTCGCGGTATATGTATTATAAACAAAGACCAGTCCTTTTCCGCTCACAGGAAAGAAGCTGTCCTTTATAGCTGTTCGCTCAAGCTGGGCGGGCCAGGGATATTCCAGATGCTGCTTAATACCGGTAAGCGGATAAGCATGGGCTGTTTCATTCCATGCATCCGTATCCTTGCCCCACACCAGATCATGAGTTTGCAGGGATTTATCCTCCTGTGAAAAATGCAGTGCATTGCGATATGCGGGATAGGTCTTATTCCAGAGTGCTTCCAGAGCACAGGACAAGCCCTCATCCGGCAGATAAATATTCAGCTGCGCTCCCTGTTCAATTTCATAGCGGTCCTCCTTCATATGGATATCCGCAGGCTGTGAAGCAGCGCCACTGCAGCCCTGCATCAGCAGCACCGGTATGCACAATAAAAGCTTCTTCATATGCATCCTCCTCGTGATGCAAGTATAAAAATAATACAATGAAAAAAGTGTCGAAATCGCTTTCTTTTCTCAATTAACGATTGACATTTTTCGCCACGTATAGAATACTATACGTATAAGGGGGTTTTCACATGAATTATTTAAAACGCTTATATGAGGAGCTGGAAAAGCAGTGCAGAAGCCATGCAAAGGAAATTTACAATTATGCAATTCCACAGTCCTGGAATCTGTATGGATACCGTCCGGCCAAGAGCATTCGCAGCAGAGAGCTGCTTGTACATCCGTATGAATTTTATCTTTTCACCCTGCGCAATATCCTGAAGGATGCGGATGGAAACTGGAAACAGCCGCAGCTTACGAAAGAGAAACCCTCTGATAAAAGAGACTGGCTAAAGCATGCCAGTGTGTATTCTCTCATGGTTCGCACAGCAACCGCCTGGGATCATGATCGCGACGACCGTCTGGTGAGTGACAATCTTTACCATCTCAACGATAACGGAACCTTTCTGAAAAGCATCCTGCTGCTTCCGCTGCTGAAGCGCATGGGTGTCAACACTCTGCTGCTGCATCAGATTTTTCCGCTTTGCAAAACGCAGAACGCGCATGATTATCCGGTCAAGGAGGCCGTCACAGACTTTCGCAGCATTGATCCGCTGTTGCAGGACAAGCTGGTCAAAAAGCTGGATGCCAAAGAACAATGCGCTGCCTTTCTGGAGGCCTGTCACCTGCTGGGATTCCGTGTGATTCTGGAATACTGTCCCGGCAAGCTGGCAAGAGAGAACAGCTATTATAAGGAACATCCGGAATGGTTTTTCTGGTTTGACAGCGATCAGCAAAACGCTTATCACCCGCCGCGCTGCAATGCACTGCCCCAGAATACCCTTCCCTTCACCTATGCCCTGAAGGATTTTTACCGAAGTGAGGATGTGCAGCAGCATATTGCCCTATTTCAGGAGGCTCCCGACGGTTTGCATGAGTTTGAAAGCTTAAGAGAAATCGAGCTGGACCTGCATACAACAATTGCCCCATCCATGGTGGATCAGATCAATGCCGCTATCCCTGCCGAGCAGGATACGACCATATGGCGCATGTATGAGGATATTCACGCTCAGGTCCCCAAGGATATCAGAGCACAGGCCAAGCCTTACCTGATGCAGGATATCATCCGCTATGACCTCCATCCGGCGAGAAAGCCGATGACAGCGCTGTGGGATTACCTGTGTGAAAATATCTGCTGGTATCAGCAGGAGCTTGGTATAGATGGCATCTTTCTGGAAAAGCCGTATCTGCTTCCGGAAAAGCTGCAAAGGGCTATGGCCAAAGCAGCAAGAAAGCAGAGGAAATCCTTTGTCATGATTGCCGAGGATACGGTGAGTGACAACAGTACATTATGGCTGAGTAAAGGCTATGATGCCATATCCGGCAGCGGAGCCTATGAGGAAAGTGATGTATGGAATTTTAAATTTCACAGCTTCAGCTATCGGCTGAAGGGAAATGCCTGTTTGATGTTTGCGGCCTGTGAGTCCTATGATTCCCGCCGTATCGCCAGTGTGGAGGGTAATACCGCTGCGATTATGCTGACGGTGATGAATCAGTTTCTGCCAAATGGAATTCCGTTTATGATGAATGGTGTGGAGTCCTTTGAGGTGCAGCCGATGCAGCTGAGTGAATACGGCGATTCCAAATATCTGAACGCATTGCCTAAGGAAGATCCCCGGCATCGCAGACAGGCATATCTGGATGAATATTGGTTTGATTACCGCAATCCGAATCTTCCGGTGCTTCCTGCCTTGCTTGAGAAGACAAGCGCTATCCGGAAAGCCTATGAAGAAGCTGTTACGGATCCGAATGCCTGTATTCCCGTATGGTTTGACTCTCCAAGAGATTACGGTATTGGATTTACATACATAATGGAAGACAGGGCATTGCTTGTTGTATGCAATACCAACGTGCATGACAGTGTACTGTTGCACATACATACGGAAAACATGATCTGCGAGCTGCCGTTTACCCCGGCCTCCCTGCAACAGATTTTTTCTACAAAAGACCCGTTTACTCATGATATCATGATGGACAGCTTCCAGAATATACCACTGGAATTTGATCCGGGAGAGGTAAAGTTTATAGAATTAAAGCCGGAATGACTGGAAACGTTTGTTTCTTCAAACCGGCTTTTCTTTCGCTCCTTTATCCGTTATAATAAGCATAGGTGATCGTATGTACAGATTAAAAGAAGATACCATGGCAGAGCTGGAAATCAAAAAAAGCAGATTTCTCTGTTATCTGCATAAAAGCTTTTCCGAAGCGGATGCCAAGGAGTTTATACAGCAGATCAAAAAGCTTCATCCAAACGCAAGGCATCACTGCTATGCCTTTATCATCGGAGAACAGAATGAGCTGCAGCGAAGCAATGACGATGGGGAGCCGCAGGGGACAGCCGGTGTCCCTATGCTGGAATGTCTGGCAAACCGTCAGATGCAGGATACCGTTGCGGTAACCGTCCGCTATTTTGGCGGTATTAAGCTGGGAGCCGGAGGACTGATTCGTGCCTACTCAAAAAGTGTATCCAATGCACTGGATCAAGCCGTCATTACACAGAAGCAAAAACGCCTGGTGTATTCCATGACCTTCAGCTATGAGCTGATTGGAAAGCTGGATCACTATTTCCGGCAAAATGAGGTTGCTGTTTTAGAAAAGGATTACGGAGAACAGGTTACCTATCTCTGGATGTGCAAAGAGCCTCTGGATGCGGATATGGCAGAGATTACAAACGGGCGCTTTCTGCCGGAATTTATAGAGGAACGCATCGTTGATGTGGAAGTCTAATGCTGTCGCCGTCTGATATCTTGTGATGATTGTTGGAAGGATCGATGCTGTGACCCAAAGGGTATACGGTTATATTGAAGAAGAAATGGACACAGAGATTTCTATCCTGCATGAGCAAAGAATTTAATAACTCTCTGCAAACTCGGATTTCAAGCTTGATTCCCGCATGAAACAGGAGTGTAAAATTCGCTCAATGCTATTTGAAGAACATGACGGTATTTTTACAGGAAGCTATGGAAGCAGTGGTCACCTGTACTTTTATCCTTTCTATGCCGATAGGTTCCCAGTATAAGAAGTCCGAGGAACATACGCATGCAGATTATTCCAAAGCAATAACAGCCAAAATAGCAGGAGTCATCATTGATTTCTGCTTTTTTATCGTATCTCCTGAAATGCTGTACGGGATAAAGCAATATATATAAAAAAGAAGGAGCTATCCTCCTCTTCCTATACGATTCAATGATGGGAAAAGAAATGCTCTCTATCCTGTTCATAAACCGAAAGGAAATTCAACAGAAAGCGCTGTGCCAGAGAAGCCGGCTTTACCGACGCCCTTGCCTCATCAAAGGTAAACCAGAAAGCCCGGTCCACTTCCCATGTACTTACATTCTCCAGGCATTCACTGTCAATAACCACAGCAAAATTGAATATCAATGTGTTGGTTTTCGGAAAATACTCACTGCGCAGAAAACGGTATTCCAGCACCTTTCTTCCAATCTCCTCCTGCATCTCCCTGATCATGGCATCCTCTGCACACTCTTCCTTATTGACGTAGCCTGCGACCAGTATATTATTGGGCTTTCCATACTGCTGTATCATCAGAATTTTATCCCGCTTCGGATTCAGTGTCACCATGGAAATCGCTGTACTGAAAATAGGAAAGCGATATGCACGGCATGATTCACAAAAGGGAACCATTCCCTCATGCTCCAGCTCCTTCATATGCAGCTTCTCTCCGCATTCATAACAATATTTCATAACGTCACCTCACAATCATATCTATTATACGCCTGTTTATGTTTGACATGCAAAAGAAAGAAACCTCTCGGTTTCTTATCTCAGTTCTTTTACCAGCTTCCAAAGCTCGCTGTAGGAAACAAAGCCAATGGCATCACATTTCTCCTTTGCCACCTGACGCTGCTTCTTGACATTTCCTTCATGCACCCTGTTCAGATTGTTCTTATCCATCATGTACTGCACATAGGAAAATTTTTTCAGCAGGAACCAGTTTGCGATGATGTTGTTAATACATTCTTCCTTATCATCGCATTTCGCAAGAATGTCTCTCAGATTTACCAGCTGGTAGCTCGCGATCTTCTGAGCAAGTTCATACATTTCATCATAGTTCAGGAACAGCTTTGCATCAAGCTCTCTTTGTACAATACCAGCCTTGCGGTTTCTCTCGAAAAAGCTTTCCACCGTATCCAGCAGGGTATCAACACTTTCCTTGTTTACACTTAAGGCGATAATCTCATTCCGCGTTCCTTCATATTCATTCTCCGGTTCGCTCATGACATAATACAGCGCCTTTGCCATCACATATTCCTCTTTATCTCCCAATGTAAGAATAATCGCCTTCTGGTGTTCATCAAAACTTCCATATACAACATACGGACATTTGATTGTTCCCTTCGGCAGTTTAAATGAATCCTTGTAGCGTATAATCTGATTGGCAATCGCATCCTTGTTGATGTTCAGCCTCAGATTTGCACAAATTTTCAGATTATGATCCTTTTCAAAGAGCTGCGAAAGGATAGTGTAGTCGTCCTCTTTTCCTTCTGCTGTTTCTATGATGGAAAGATAATCTTCTAGGAAACCATTGAATTCACAGATACCGGTATCTGCTTCTCTTACGTCTTTTACTTCACATAAAATATCATAAATAGCCATAGTTCTCTCCTCCTTTCCCTGTCGTATTTTACATTTGAAGATAAAATGAACTATGTATGTCTATATGGATACAGATTCACCTTCATAACCAGTATATGATGTTTATCTGCCGAATTATTCCTATTTCTTAAAAATGTAAGGGGATTCCTAACTTAATTTTACAACCTTTTGAGAATTTTTCAACATATTTTTCCATAATTGGTCGTTTTCTTCTCATATTTCTTCCGCAATCCATCCAGAACAGGGGGATTACTGCCTATATTTTGCATATGCTTACAAATGGCAAGGTATATGTAAACAGGAAGGGATCTTCGGATTCCATAAGAAAACAGACTGTAAAGCACATAAGAAATACTTTTCTGCCAATCATGTGCATACCGCCTGAAAAGAAAAAGACGGATATCCGTCCATTCTAATTATGTAATTGCCCGCAAAAGCTGGGAAGCAGAGCGCAAACGATTTCTGCCGATATCGCGGAGGCCGCAGCACAGTTTTTCTCAAATTCCCCGATTCCTTTGTGCTCCGCCGTATCGGTTATCGTGCGTATGGCCAGAAAGGGAAGCTTGTTCACATAACAGACATGGGCAACAGCTGCTGTTTCCATATCGGTGCATAACGGGGTAAAACCAGTCAAAATCTGTTCTCTGTTTTCCTCTGTCACAAACTGCTCACCGCTTACCATTGTTCCAAATAAAATCACCCGCTTTGTTGTATTGCTGTAGGCTTTCGCAGACTGCAGTAGGTTTTCATCTGCATAAAAATACACACTGTCCATCCAGGGATGAAACTCTGTCAGAATATCATCCGCCACATCATGATAGGCGATTCTCTCGGAAATCACGGTATCAAAAAGCTGCACTTGTTCCTGTATGCCCCCTGCAGTACCTGCGTTAATGATACAGTCCACTGCAAAGCAGTCAATCAGCAGCTGTGCCGCAATTGCCGCATTCACCTTACAGACACCGCTGTATAAAAGGACCACTTCCACACGATCAATGTTTCCGCAATGAAAGACGAGCATCGCTTTCTCGATCACTTCAGTCTCCTTTACATATGGTAAAAATGCCGCCAGCTCTGTATCACCGGCACACAGTATTCCAATTTTTTTCATATATGACTCCATTTCTCCGCACTTCTTACACGGATACCAGTATTACATGAAGCTTCAAGTTGTTTATTTTATTACAATCTGGAGTTTCTTTCACGCTATTCTTTCCTTCAGCTTCTGCTTCCTTCTCCAAGCTTTTTTCGTATCCCTTTTCATGCAGGCCTGTACCTCATCTTTATGTATTCCAAACAGTCTGCTTTTATATTATCAATCCTTAAAATACCAGTTATTGTCCTTTAACGTACGTAAATCCTGTGGATATAGGGCTGGTACTTCCAATAACACCGTCTTTGATGTTCCTGTATCCCATGTATAAAAGCGATACACCGGTATAACATATGGCAGATAGGAGACATATCCTTCCTTTCTTCCGCCATAGGACAGCTCCACATGCAAAATTTCAAGTTCATCAATAGAAAATTCAGAAGGCTCCAGTGTGCTGTAAAACCCTCCCTGATGCATGACCTGTTCTGCTTCTTTCCTGCTCATGATAGTAAAATCCTGCAGCTGCTCCAAATTTTTATCATATGGAAAACTCAGATAATATACACCATCCCCCGCATTTGTTAGGGTGGCACCCGCTTTTACCTGACGCAGCAGGCCCTTTTTATCATCATTCTCTGCCTGAAAGATTTCCGTTTCGCAAATCATCGTTCCAGTTCCCATTCCAATATTACAGCTCGTTTGAATATCTCCTCTTTGAAAAGAGAACAGCTCAGGATATGTCTTTAGCAGCTCTTCTGCAATCTTTTGCTGCTGTGCTCTTGTACCTTCCTTCTTATCTGTATGCAAAACAAGGCGCAATTCCCCGTCTCCATCTGCCATAATATCTGTGATGTTAAGTATTTTCGATGTTTTCTTCTTAATTATCTGAAACAGCTCTTCCGCTTTCTTTTTCTGCTTCTGCATTTCTTTTTCGGAGATAGAGTCTAAATTTGGCCCGTTACCATACTGTTTTCTGAAAACAGGCAGGGTGCTTTGTATATCCAGACGATCCTTCTCATACGGCATCTCTTTTATTTTTTTCTTTTGTATGGAAGCCTTATCCGTAGGCCCCATCCCTCCTATCATATACGTCCTTGTTTGCGGCTCATAGGTTTCCTCTGGTATCACACGATCCTGTGCTGATCCGGTTTTACTTTCCTTTGTCTGTTCCTGCACCGTACCCGGTGCAGCTTCATCCACTGCTTTATTTTTTTCTATGCTGTTCGCAATCTGCGCGGCGTTTTCCGGCTGCTGTGATACAGCATTCCTATCATATACACTGAAGCAGATAACAATAACGACACACAGGGCTGTACAGCCATAGATGAAGCGCAGCTGCTGTTTCTGGCGGCGCTGTGGATGTGCCTGCCTAACTGCTGCATGACGTATCCTTTGCTTCAGTTCCTCGCTCATATGTATCTGATCCAGCTCCTCGCGATATTTTCTCATTGCTTGTCACCCTCTTCCAGTCTGTTTTTCAGCTGCTTTCTTGCCCGATGCAGCCATGTCAGAATCGTCGCCTCTTTCCTTTGCAGTATATCCGCAATCATAGCGACGCTCAGCTCCTCATAATAAAACAAATAAATAACACTGCGATACTTTACAGGCAGCTGCATGACCTCATACAGCAAACCGAAATCTGTATTCTCTTTCACTTTGGCCAGATTTTCCTGCAGCTCCACCGTTTTCCGAAGCCGCTGGTATTTCCAGTAATCCTTGCAAATGTTAACCGTAACCCGTAGTATCCATGCCTTTTCATGGGTTGTTGATGTAAACTGCGGCTTCTTCTTCAGAATACGCAGAAAGACGTCCTGTGCAACATCCTGCGCATCTGCAATATTCCCCATATTCTGCAGGGCAACCCGATACACCATATCGCCATAAACCTCCAGCAGTTCATCCAGATCCCCGCACAGCTGTTCCCTTTCATCCATAAACTTTCTCCTTCATGTGTAAAACGATCAGCATCCGCATAACATTTCATAAATTCCAATTTTCCTATTGAAAATGTAATGCGGTAACCTTCAGCCTCTCTTTAGCTTTTCCTATGACTGCGTGCAGACGATACGGCAGCTTATCTGTATGCACATCCCGTTCTGTCCAATCTGCCACTTTTATATGACTGCAATACATTTTAATTTCCTGATATTCATATTTTAAAGCATATGCTAAAACCGCCTTACCTGCAAGAAGTTCTCCTCCGACAGCACCTATCTTCTTCATTTTTTCATTTTCATGTATTATATTTTTCATTTTCATCACGATACCATCCTTTGAAGCAATTATCCAAAATGCATAAAACCTGCGGGTATCCGCATGAAACCCTCCACATACATACCCCGCAAGACTTCCATTCATGATGGTTTTGTTCTCATACTGCAGACTTTGATTCACACGATAACAAAAATCATTCCAAAGCTCATTTATGGATGCTGTGGAAGCTGCTAAACAGCTGTCTGCCAAGTAATCGAGAAAAAAATCCTCCGCCCGTGCATAGGAATAAAACACCCTGCCAAAAGCATTAGAGTACCCTATTATATTACGTTCATAGTCATTGACGGTATCGTATATACCAGGCTTATATCCTCTTAAGACAACATAATATTTCCGTTGGTCTTGCATGCTTGTAACATTTACATAATTTCTCCGTATTTCCATATATTTTTTTAAATGCCAGTAAATCTCACAGCCCATTTTTCTACCATACTGTTTTATACAGTGAAGATAGATAGCTTTGAAATCTGAACAGGAATCATGGCTGCCGAGCTGATCGAATTCAAAATCAAAGAGAGCGTGATAGATGGTATTCCTCAGGATTATCCTTTTTCTGATATCCGCTACATACATCCAGTATTCACACAGTGCCTGAAAGCCTTTATCCCCGCTTATAACTGCGATATCCTGATGTATCCCCTGTCCGCATATCTCTCCTATTTTTGAAGAGATATAAAAATCCAGCGCATTCTTCCCCCTTTTATACAAGACGATATTTTGAAAGGAAATGCCTTTTTCAGCTGCTTCCCTTAATTTACCGTTTTCAACATTTTCTTTATCACCCATATTATAAAACACGAATATCCTATCATCCTTCTTGAGCATTTCTATACCATATAGTCCTTCTTCATGCACATTCTCATAATCTATCATGTACCACATTGCCTGCCCTCCCTTCAATTCAATCATATGTTTGCCCGTTATTTTTTTATTATATCAGAATTTGTACAGCTATAAGCTTTACATTCCTGAAAAAACGCATCAATATAACTACTGCCTCTATGCAAACATCCTTTGAATTTGTGATAAGATTCGCAATACATCAACTTTTCACCTTTTTGTTTACTTCATAGGCATCTCGGTTTAAAATATAAGTATTATGCGAGGTGATAAAGGATGAAAAAAGAATTATTGCTGTCATTGCTGGAAACAAACGCAAGATACTCCACCAGAGATTTGGCGGATGTATTGCTGGAGGATGAGGAAAGTGTCATCCACACTATGAGTGATCTGGAAAAGAAAAAGGTCATTTGTGGCTACCATACAATTATCAACTGGGAAAAGACCAATAAGGATAAGGTCATGGCACTGATTGAGGTGGATGTTACGCCGGAGCGTGATTTCGGCTACGATCGCGTTGCCAAAAACATCTATCGCTACCCGGAAGTCGATACCATGTATCTGATGAGTGGTAAGAGTGAATTTATTGTCATTATCTATGGAAGAACCATGCAGGAAATATCCAACTTTGTCGGTGCCAAGCTGGCAACAACAGAAAATGTCGTTTCCACATCTACCTTTTTCGTGCTAAAGGAGTATAAGGTCAACGGTATTGTTCTGGATGAAGAGGAAAAACCGAGTGAACGACTGGTGGTGACGCCATAATGTATGAGAAATTTTTAAGTAAGCACGTACAAACCATCAAGCCAAGCGGCATTCGGAAGTATTTTGACCTAGCCAGTGAAATGGAGGGTGTGATTTCTCTGGGTGTCGGAGAACCGGATTTTGACACACCGTGGCATATTCGTGAGGCTGCCATTTATTCCATAGAAAGCGGTAAAACACACTATACAGCAAATCAGGGCCTTTTGGAGCTGCGTGAGGAAATCTGTCTTTATCAGAAGCGCCGGTTCCAGCTGGATTATGACCCTGTGGATAATGTCATTGTCACGGTAGGCGGTAGTGAAGCCATCGATATTGCCATGCGTGCCATTGTAAATCCCGGGGATGAGGTCATTTTGATGGAGCCAAGCTATGTAGCCTATACACCGAGTGTTGAGCTGACCGGCGCAGTACCAGTGCATATCAAGCTGGAGCACGAGGATCAGTTCAAGCTGACCCCGGAGAAGCTGAAAGCCGCAATTACACCGAAGACCAAAGCAATTCTGATGAATTTTCCGAGCAATCCGACCGGCGGTGTGATGACGAGGGAGGACTATGCAAAGCTTGTCCCCATACTGAAGGAGCATGAAATTATCGTAATCAGTGATGAAATCTATGCAGAGCTTACCTATGACGGTACCTTCTGTTCACCTGCGAATTTCAATGAAATCAAGGATCAGGTTATCATCATCAGTGGATTTTCCAAGGCGTATGCCATGACCGGCTGGCGGCTTGGCTATGTTCTTGCGAACAAGACCTTCACGGATGCGATGAATAAGATTCATCAGTATATCATCATGTCCGCTCCGACAGCTGCACAATACGGTGCCATTGATGCCATGCGCAACGGTGATATCCATGTCGCAGAAATGCGGGAATCGTATATGACAAGAAGAAACTTCATTACGAAGGGCTTCAACCGCATCGGTCTTCCAACACACCTGCCCCACGGCGCCTTCTATATCTTCCCGGATATTCGCGGTACCGGATTAACCAGTGATGAATTCTGTGTTCAGCTGCTCGAGGATCAGCGTGTAGCCTGTGTACCGGGCACTGCGTTCGGCGATGCAGGCGAGGGCTTTATTCGTGTATCCTATGCCTACAGTATCGACCATATCCGTGAAGCTATTGAGCGCATTGATCATTTCATGGAAAAATTCCGGCAGAAATAATTTTACAGACTTTCTGCATGCATAACACAGCATGTTTTATGCTTAAACACTGAAAGACTCAGACGATCCTTATAGGAAGGATGAAGCCTGAGTCTTTTTAAATTTCTAAGTTTTTTCTTACGGTACGCTTATCAGCGGAATCAAGCTTTACAAAAGTCTGCCGTAATGCCCTTATCTTATGCATTTACAGCTCCAGCTCCAGCTGTTCGATTTCCTTTTTCTCGACTACCCTCATGCATGTTTCTCCTTCAAGCGGAGCCTCCAGACGATCGATGAGAAATTTAACATTGGCAAATGCCGTTCGGCGATACGCCATCAACGGCTTCACATATCTTCGAAATACATCCCTGGGAAAGAATTCCTCTGCCTGTTTATCGCTGCCATAGCTTAGATTCCATGCGGTAAGCGCCAGCTCCAGAAAGCTGTTTTTCTGATCCTGACCTGCATTCCACAATATAGCGTTTAAAGGATTCAGATAATCGGAGAAAAGCTCCTCCTTCTTTTCCTGCATATTGCGCTCCAGCACCGAGAAGGAAGCTGTCTCATGCTCTGAAAGCAGCGCACCTTTTTCCATAGCGATACCGCGATATTCCTCAAAAAGCTCTACTACGAAGGATAGATCTGCAATTGCCTGCGTGTTTCCGATACTGTCGAGGATGAAATGATTTTTATATGGCAGGATGGCATACTGCACCATGCAGGGTAGTGTCTGATTGCGCAGCAGGAAGCTCAAAGAATCTGTAATCCCCTTTACGCCATACAGCGTTCTGCCCCTGCGATCCAATACAAAGGTATATTCCTGCTCATACATCATAACATACAGCTGCTGCTTACGACAGCCTTGAAACCTTGCAATACAGGCAGCGTCCTCTTTCGGCAGCTGAGGATGAAGCTTGAGGTATTGTGAAATGAGACGCCTGCTTGACTGTTCATTGCGGAACACAATCGTACTCCCCACATGGCACAGATGCTCCAAATTGTCCATGGTTACTTTTGCCTTCTTATTCTTTGTCCGATATGCATACAGGAACAGACCGCTGAGCAGATTGATGACATACTTTGCCTCCTGTGCAGGTAAATGATCCATATGAATTACTCCCTTACTTTTTATATGTATATAGTAGCATACTTTCAAGCATTATGCGCCGCTTATTTCACATTCCTGTTCCCTGCGGACAAGGACATGAATCCATTTCTTGGAGCGGAAGCGCCATAGTGTAACCATAGCCTTTACCAGCTCATCACTGAAGGACAGTGCAACACCCCAGTGAAGCGGCAGCCTCCAGACAGCAGCCGCAAGAAAGGACATGGGGATTGCGACACACCATATACCGATCAAATCACAGAACATACAGAACTTCGTATCGCCTCCGGAGCGCAGAATCCCGCATATATGTACATATGACATCATTTTCGGTGTGGTATACAGCGCATAGGCGATCAATGTAAGATTCAGCATCTGGCTTGTGGCAGCATCATAATTGTAGATATCGATAATCCTGCCTTTCATAAGAAGCAGGGCTGCTGTCATAACCAGGCAGAAGCCGATATTGATTCCAATGAAGACTCTTCCATACGAATACGCCAGCTTTGTATGATTTCTTCCCAGCTCATTCCCGATCATGACAGCACAGGCATTCCCCAGTCCGAAAAACACGCATTGAAACAGGTCATTGATTACACTTGCCACCTGCACAACGGCAACTGCACTCGTTCCCAGCAGACCGTACGCTATAAAGCAGACCGTCGTTCCGATACTCCATGCACTTTCACTCATAGCCACCGGAAGAGCAGTTTTCACTACACGCTTCATCAGTGGTACATCCAGTCTGCGAATGGTCGCGCCGTCAACTGCCAGCGGATGGTCTTCACTGAAATAAACATAGCCCAGAATTAGCAGCATTTCCACAAATCTTGCGGTCAACGTAGCGATAGCAGCACCCTCAACACCCAGCCTCGGCAGATGAAAATTGCCGAATATCAGTCCGTAATTCAATACGGTATTGACGGTTATCGCCAGGACGCTGGCAAGGGTAGGCACCTTCAGATTATGAATGGCACGCGAATTAAAGCTCATAAGAAAAGAAAATGCAGTCATGAGATACGTAAAACAGGTTATACGCAGATAGGAGGAACCGATTGCCACAACATCCGGTTCTCTTACAAACAGATGCAGAATCTGCGGTGCAAACACCAGCGCCAGCCCAACAGTAAACAGGGCGAGGAAAAATCCGATGCGCATTTCGATTGCAATCACCTTGCGGATATTTTCTACATCGCGGATTCCCCAGTACTGGGATACATAAATACTCGAACCGCTGTAAATTCCAAAACAGATAATGGAGAATATAAAGTATACCTTATTTGCCGCCCCTACAGCTGCCAGCTCACCCACACCGATACTTCCAATCATAAAGGTATCGATCATATTCAGACTCAATGAAATAATCTGCTGTAAAACAATCGGCAGTCCGATTGTCAGAAGCAGCCGTACAAAAACCTTTCGGTCTATCATGCTATCACCTCAAACTGTGAGTAATTTTACCATACTTTTATACAGGCAGGCAATGATGCTTATAAGCATAGGAGCGCTTTTTGTAAGAATTATAAAAGAAAAACCGTTTCGACAGGCTGCTGATATATGTGATGGAAGCCTGATGCCGCAGGGCTTTCCTTTTTGCTTCATGTAAGCTTTTGCGTTTGAAAAAAGGACGGCGCAGCGTCCTTTTTCATGTATCACGCTCAGACTTCATGATACAGCGACATCTGTAAACAAAGGATGTCAATCGCCATGGGATGATAACATCATTCCTGACATCTTTATTATACCGCAGAATCATGAAAACACCTACGTACAATTTACCGCAATAATACGGTAATTTTGTACGAAGCTGTCCTTTTTAAATTGTGCTATACTGATGATGTGATGAACTATGAAACCTTATCTTTTATATCCGGTACTGGAGCAGCTGATCGTCTCTCCCTTTTGCACAACCTTTCAGCTTGCGAAACAGGTGGGACTGTCTGAAAAAACCGTACGGATGTATCTGAAGCAGGCAGATGCTTTACTAGCCGCATTCTCATTGACGCTTACACGAAAACCCGGCTGCGGAATAACACTTTCTGGAAGCAGGGAAAATATGATGAAGCTGCAAAATTATCTGCTTGATGAAAAAACGCGCTGTCCTCTTATATTGCCAAGGGAGCGCGTCAGCTACATCCTTTACAGTCTGCTTCGCTTTTCACGTCCACTGCGCATGTTTCAGCTGGAGGAAACACTCCATATATCTCGCAGCTCTCTGTATGCAGACATACGAAAGGCTGAGCAATGGCTGCGGACCTATCAGCTGTCCATCTCCCATACAAGAAGTGGTATACAGATATTGCAAGGAGAAAAGCGCATTCGCAAAGCATTGGCACAGCTGGTTAACGAGCTGCATGAAGCCCGTACCATAACCTTCCACAAGCCTCTGAATGATTTTGTTGAAGCATGCTTTTCAGACAATACCGTAAAAAGGAACATCCTGCTTTATATCCGTCAGTTCGAAGTATGCAGCTTTTTACAGCTGAATCAGGCGGATAAGGAATATGTCAGTGTGTTGTATTATATTGCACTGGATCGTATATCCAGAGGAAATCATGCGCATATGCACAGTCCAAATCCATTGCAAAAGACGGTGCTGTTTCAACAGTTGATGCACCTGCGCAAAGAAATAGAGCATCATCTGCAGCAGACAATTCCCGAGGAAGAGCTTTCCTATGCCTTATCTGTCCTTCTGACATTGAAGAACACCAATACCGGTTTATTGCAAACGCCGGAAATACAGGCAGCCTGCAAAGAAATCCTGCGGCGGTTCACACCGCCGATTTATGCACGTTACCCTCAAATCGACAGTGATACGTTTGAAAAGCGGCTCTTTCAGCATTTATCGAATGTTCTGGAAAAATCCGTCTATTATTATGAATATGACAATCCGCTGAAGGATGCTATGAAAGCTAAATTTCCGATTCCCTACCAAATGGCTTCCTCCATGAAAGAGATTGTACAGGATATCTGCGGCCTGCAGCTTCCGGAGGATGAAATATCCTACATTACCCTTCATATAGCAGCTGCTTTGCAATACACACTGCAGCCGCTGGAGGCAGTCTTTTTATACGAGCATCGCTACAGTGAGCTTATTTTTTCCTTACGGCTGCTGCAAACGCATATTCAGGAGGTGAAAATACAACGTGTAATACGATGGCAGGAGGTTAGCGAACCGGATAGTTGGATGCATTATCCTGTCATATTTTCCACCTTTCCCCTTCCCGTACCGCCATCTGTTCACTGGTATCAGATTCCCATGCTGCCGGATCAGACATTTCTACAACGGCTGCGGGATGATATCCAGAGTTTGTTCAATCATCAGAATCATTTCTAAACCACAGAAAAAGGGACTGTACATGTAGCCCCTTTTTCTCATAAAATATACCGCTGTATTGCTTTAGCAACCCCGTCATCCATGTAATCTGCAGTTACAATATCGCAGGATGCCTGAATTTCCTCAGCAGCATTTGCCATGGCTACAGTAAGTCCCGCTTCCGCAAACATGGGAAGGTCATTCATGGCATCACCGAAAGCCATAAATTCCTCCTTCTTCAAATGCAGGGATTGCAGTACAGCTTTTATAGCATTCCCTTTATGAACACCACCGGCAGTGATATCAAAGCTGATAGGCTGATAATCGGTTACCGTGATGTTTTCTATACATTCTATCTGTTTTCTGGCTTTTAATAGCCGTTCCGTCTGCATATCATAGACCAGTATCTTCGCAATATCATGAGCATGGTGCTTCAGCTCTTCCCAACTCATGCCGGTAAAGGATGTTACCTGAACGGCTGCCGGCAGCTGATTATTTATATGATCGTAGAGAAATCTCTCATCATAAGGCTCATGCGTAAAGAATTCGTGCTTTCCCTTGAAAAAGGCATGTGCGTGTGCATGCTCCTTCAGCACATCAATAATCTGATACAGGACATGCGGCTCTATCGTATGCATGATACACTTCGTCCCTATTTCGTATATCGCTCCGTTAGAGGAAATCACCCTTACGGATGGATGAATTTTTTCCGCAATCATCCTTGTAAAGCAGTAAGGCCGTCCGCTGATCAGATATATCTGAATGTTTTGCTTTATACATTCCTGCAATGCACTAATATTTTCATCACTTACCGAGTTGTCCCTTCTCAGCAGGGTTCCATCCAGATCAAGACCTATGAGGCGAATTTCAGGCATAGGAGTCTTTCAGAATAGCCTCCAGATCCTCTCTGCTTCCGAATGGCAGATGATCCAGAACTGGAGATGCCAGAATTTCCTGAAAGTCTTCCTCACTGACTCCGAAATCCTTCAGCTTCTTGTGAAGTCCGATCGTTTCCAGGAATTCAATCATTGCCGTATATAAATCGTCACTGCCAAACAGCTTTGCGACATCCGCAAAACGCTCCTTGTTTTTATCTGCCATATGCTGAATGAAGGCAGGGAAAACGACAGCCAGTGCTTCCCCGTGCGGCAGATGTACAATTCCGCCAATAATTTCAGAGAGCGGATGCGGTGCACTTGCACCGGAATTAGCCAGTGCGCGGCCAGCCAGTGTGTCGGCAAGACACATGTTTGTACGGAATTCCAGATTCTGCGGATCTTCCAGTACATGTGGCAGATGATCAATCACCAGTCGCATTGCCTCCATGGAATCCATTGCGCTGTAAGGGGATGCATTGGCATTGATGTAGCTCTCAAACGCATGGGTAAACGCATCAAAGCCGGTAGCGGCACTCATGCGCTTTGGCAGGGTCAGCATCAGCTGCGGGTCCAGAATCGTTTCCTGTGAAAAGTTATCCGGATGAAAGAATGTGATTTTCTCTTTTCCTCTTGTGATGACAGCCGCCTGTGTTACCTGAGAACCGGTTCCTGAGGTTGTCGGTACACTCAGCAGGGGCAGGTGTTTTTCACTGTAGGAAGGGTAATATGCGAACGGTGAGCTGTATTCGTTAAACAGATGATCCCAGTCAATCGACTCTTTACCATTCGCAAATGCAATCGCCTTTGCTGTGTCAATCGAGCTTCCGCCCCCGACTGCCAATACAAAATCGGCAGGCTGCTCCTTCAGCATGGCAAATCCCTGTTCTACGATTTCCACACTTGGATTGGGTTCTACCTTATCAAAATGAATAACGCTGATACCTTCCGCATCCAGCAGTTTCTTCACACGTTCATATAACGGCTGCAGGGGAGCATCCGGTGTTGTTACAAGAAAACAGGTCTTTCCATAGCCTCTGCAAACATGCCCCAGCTCATTCAGCTGACCGGCACCGAAATGAATCTTTGTAGGCTGATAATAATGAAACATAGTACATACCTCCTCTTTACAGCTTCATTATACGTGTTTTTTCACCGCTGTATAGAACACAGCTATACAGAGTGCTTCCATAATGATACGGAAAAAAATACAGGGAGATATTTACCGCATCCTTATGGAAACAAAGGTTGAATGATGAAGGCCCGAATATGCACAGATTTTGTATACTTAAGAAAAAGAAGAGGAGTGATGGTATGCTGTATCTGATTGACAGCGGGAATGCACAGGAAATAGAAGAGGCTTTGATGCTGGGCGCAAGAGGTGTAACAGCCAACACAAGTATGTATCGCAAAAACGATATCCGTCTGCATGATTTTGTTAACGGCTATTCAAACAGGGAGCTTGATTTCCTAAGTGGAGAGGTCATCGGAACCTATGAGGAAATGCTGCAGCAGACAGAGGAGCTTCTTGCCCTATACAGTGAGATTGTTATTAAAATCAATTTTTCAAAGGATGGTCTGCATCTTGCAGACACGCTGCATAAACGTGGAGTTAAAACGGCAATGACACTGATTTTCACCATGGGACAGGCTGTGGCAGCCATCAATGTCCATGTGGATTATCTGTTTTTCTTTATCGGAAGAAACGAGGAGTACGGAAGTGATGCCATGCGTATTCTCAGCAATATTCAGGAAATGATAGCAGCTAAGAGATATCCGGTGAAAACTGTTGCCGCATCCATCAAGAATCTGGCACAGCTGGAGAAGCTGGCAGCAATGAAGGTGGACTATGCCGCGATTCCATACACATTGTATATGAAATCACTGGAGCATCCGTTAACCGATAGTGGAGCACGTACCTTCGAGGATGATTTTTATTTAAGATAGTCTTAAACACCCTAATAATAAAATGGAGCTAGCTAAATCGCAAAGCTCCATTTTTCATTATCTTGTATGAATTACTTTTTTCCCCGGCACCTCATGGCAATGACGGCATCTTGCCTCGTACTGCTCACTTGCTCCCACCAGAATGATTGGATCATCATAGCGGGCGGCTCTGCCGTCAATCAGCCGCTGACTTCTTGTGGCAGGTGCTCCGCATATTGTACACACCGCTGTCAGTTTTGTAACGAATTCCGCATGTGTAAACAGCTGCGGCATGACACTGAACGGCTCCCCGCGAAAATCCATGTCCAGCCCGGCAACCATGACACGCTTTCCATGATCTGCAAAATAATCGCATATCTCTACAATCTCTGCATCGAAAAACTGTACCTCATCGATTGCAATTACATCATAGCTGTCATCTATGTAATCAAAAATCTCATGCGCACGGTTTATCACAAAGCTTTTTGCCGTGCTTCCGCAATGCGATACAACACATTCCTCACTGTAGCGATCGTCGATTTTCGGTTTAAATACGGCGATTTTCTTTTTCGCATATTCCAGTACCTTGATCCGACGAATCAGCTCCTCTGTCTTTCCTGCAAACATACAGCCGGATATTACCTCCAGCCATCCTTCCTTATACTGCTGATACATAACGACACTCCTCACTAACATTACGATTTGTATTATATCATAAAGTGATTCCGGTATGTGCAATTTACATCTGTTACTTAACTTTCATTTTCTTTCATCCTATATCTCAGCTTTTAGGTATACCTTTATCCAATTCCTGTAATTCAGAAAATATGATACCTGTAAAGCTATAAAAGAAAAGAGGCATATGCCCCTTTTCCACCGTAGTTGTTATTTAAGTCCGTATTTTTTGTTGAATTTTTCAATACGTCCCTGTGCAGCAGCGAATCTCTGACGTCCTGTATAGAAAGGATGGCAGTTTGAACAAGTATCAACACGCAGCTCTTTGCTGGTTGAACCAGTTTCAAATTCAGCTCCACAAGAAGTACATTTTACCATAATACGGTGGTACTCTGGATGAATTCCTTTTTTCATTTTAACTCTCCTTCCGCCTTAAACCTCAGGTGGGTTTAAAGTAAGTGCTATACAATTATAGCAATAAGTTTCTGCGAAAGCAATAGGTTTTTAGTAAATTCACATAAGAAATACATGAAATATTTCGTGTGAGACATTGCGAATTGCAGGACCATCAGATGATTTTCATTTACTGTTTGAAAATAAAAAATCGTATTGCATATTGCTAAGGAAATCCTTTAAAAGCAATGCCAGTATAGTTAAATTCCTTTTAACGTGAAAAATAACAAATTTTATCAATTATTCGTGCATTTTTTAGGAATATGACAGATTCCATACGTATATAAGGGGGTAAGGACCCCTTACAGAATGGAGGACATATAAATGTCAAATGCAATGAATCAACTCAACTACAGTAACGATCTATTTTTTAAGTACACCCTTTCCCGTGAGGATGAAGGCTCTGTGTACGCCCGCAACACCATCATTGAGCGTGTTACCGGAATCCGGGTAAAGGAAAGCACCGTACTCAATCCCAACCTGGATCCAGGCATCATCGGAAAGAAGCGCATCATTCTGGATGTGCATGTAAAGGATGAACAAAACCGTCATTTCAATATCGAGATGCAGACGACCTGTAGGGGAATAGCGGAAATGATGCGCTTTGAATTTTACGGTGCCAGAGCGTTGAACAATCAGCTGAAAAGCGGTGAGCTTTATGATCAATTAAAGCCGGTTTATCAAATCATATTCATTGATGAGTATGCATGGAACAACAGAAATCTGATCAATCAGTATCAGATGCGCAATGAGCAGGGAGAGAAGGAAAGCTACTATCCGCTCATCCTTCGTACCTATATTCATATGCCGGCAATCAATGACATCGTAAAGGAGAAGGAAATGCAGAGGCTGAATGACTTTGAACAGCTGGTATACCTGTTTGAAAATAATAAAAAAAATGATATACTGAAGTCGAAGGAAAGGCTGGTGAAGGTATTCATGGACAAGTACGAGGAAATGCAGAAGGATGATGAGCTATGGTCAACCGCAATGGCGATTCAAATGGGAGAAGCACGTTACCGCAACGGCTTGCGTGACAGCTTTGAAGAGGGAAAAGCTGCCGGAAAAATGGAAGGTAGGATGGAAGGAAAGATAGAAGGTAAGCTGGAAGGAGAGAGGCAGCTCTTACACAGACAGATGCAAATCAAGTTTCATGAGGATTGCGCAATGTGGCTGCAGGCATTAACTGAGGAACAAATGCATATAGTATCCACATTGGTTCTGGAATGTGATACCTTCGAGTCTGTAAAAAAACGAATAAGCAAGTCCGACACGACGATATAAGCTGTCATTTGTAAGCAACGCCTTTTAACACCTCTCCATACATACATTGTGTGTTACTGTTTTAGATGTACAACGCAAAAAGGCTCTCTGCACACAGAAGTGCTGAGAGCCTTTTGCTTACTATAAGAGGTATCGCAATCCCCTTGCGAATTGTGTACTCTATTATGCAATAGAACCCCTTTCATTCAACAGCAAAGCCTCCCTTTTGTGGTAAAAGAATGACTTTTTTTCTTCATGCTTTCTATGAACAACAAGAAAGATTTTCTTACTTTCAGCTCATTTCTCAATGCTGCATAACAGAGAATTTTTCCGTATGCTTCAGCTCTTCCATCAGCTTTTGTAGATAGTCCTTATTCTTTTTATTCATTTTTAGTGTATAGTTTCGAGAAACCTGAAAGTTATCCTGCTTGATATAGGAAATGCTGATATAAAACGCATTATCATAAAAGTACTCCTTCACACTCCTAGTACTGACTTCCTTTTGCACATCCAGCAGATCTTTCATGGATTCCTCATCCTGAACAGAAGTACCATACCCATCATAATATTCTTTATTCTTCGCATCATAGAACTGCATAGCGGAATCATTTTCAATAGAAGATGAATTCACATCAATATTTACACGCATCATGTCTGTCAGCGATGGAAATTCCTTTACCATCCCCAGCCCTTTTGTCTGCGTATACATATAGCTAAAACCGAAGGTTCCGATATAAAGCAATGCAAATACGATTACGTGAAGCTTTTTTATCTGTATCTTTCGATTGGAGAAGAATATCATACAAAAATATGCAACCAGTATAATCAGGCTGGGAACAACGACACCGCCATTGATATTCATGACGAATAAAACCATACAGAAGGTGATAACCGTGATAATCACCGGGTATCCGAATAAGGTAACAGTTCGCTGCTCTGCATCCTCAGGCTTTCTATCCACAAAGGATTTCCAGCCAAACCAGAAGCACAGCACACCGATGACTCCCCAATATAGAAAGTACAGCCAGTTAAATGCGTTTATCAGAGTATCAATTCTATGCATTTCCGACGCCATGGAAGCTATCATATTAAATAGAAAGGCATAAATTGTGCTCGGCATGGAAAGCAGCATCTGGATCATTCCCATATTGATAAATTCACTTGGTGATGCACCGATATCTCCAAGAATTGCCGTTATCTGATTACTAAAGAAAATCGTCGCGGAAAGCATGACAATAAACGGCATGACAACGTAAGCACCGTTGACAAGAATACTGTCAATCAGATTGTTGCATTTCACGCTTAAAAAGGTGAAAATGGAATACTGAATCAAAAGCAGGATGGATAAACCGAGAAAGAAGAATAACGGTATCAGCATATAGAGCGGTCTCTCCCGATATCCGAGCCCCAGCATTATAAAGTAGCCCAGAAGATAGTTCATCAGCAACGGGACCAGTACGACAAGCAGCCCGCTGATATAGTTGTATAGAAACAGATGCTTTCTTTGTATCGGTAAAGAGAAGTACATCTCATGACTTCTTTTCTTATACAAATAGCGAAAATTATATATTGGTAACAGATATGACAGGATACAGCCTCCAGCACAGGTTGCCGCTCCCAGAGCAATGAATCCCATATAGAAGGTATCCAGTGAATACGGGCCGCGCGGCAGTCCCATATAATTAAAGGTAAAGAATGGCATTATCAGAAACAGAATGATAAAAACCAGTATCAACAGCCGTTTATTGCTGTTTACATAATAGCGCAGATAGGCCTTAAAATCATTCATCATAAACACCATACCCCTTCTTTTCCATTTCATAGATGAAGACCTCCTCCAGATTGACATTCAGCACTTCCATCATCAGAGGGTCCATCGTATTCAAATAATTTTTTATTTTTTCAATATCTCCCTTAACAACCAGATTCACTACACGCGACTGCACATGCATCGACAGCAAATCCAGTGCCTTAAAATCATCTTCACGTTTTTCTTCTTTAAACGCAAGCTGAATCTTGTGGATATTTTCCTTCGTTTCATCCACATAGCCGGCAGTTCGTATCGTATTATCCTCCAAGATACCGAATGTATCGCAGATATCCTCCAGCTCACGCAGATTATGACTGGATATGATTACAGTCATTTCCTTTTCCTCGATCATTTTACTGATTGCCCGCTTAAAGGTCAGCCGCATCACCGGATCCAGACCGTCAAATGCCTCGTCAAGAAACAGATATTTTGGTGAAATTGCAAGTGCCAGAACGATAAAGGACTGACGCTTCATACCCTTGGAGAAATTCTTCAGTGTCTTATTTTCATCCAGCTTAAAGATAGCACGATATTTCTCGTAGATTTCATCATTGAGATTTGGATACCATACACGGTAAAATTCCTTCATATCCTTTAACGTGGCATTAAAGAAATAAAACGGATCATCACTGATCAACAGAATATCACGTTTCACTTTGGGATTATCAAATACCCTTTCATCATCAATACAGATACATCCCAGATCCGGCTTCATAATACCGGCCATAATTTTCAGAAGTGTGGATTTACCTGAACCATTGGGACCGATCAGACCAAAAACACTGCCGCTGTGAATATCCAGGTTTACATCCATCAGCACGGTCTTTTCTTTAAATTTCTTTGTCAGTGACCTGATTTTAAGCATGATCCTTTCCCTCCTCATATACGGAATCCACCACTTTATAGAGCGCTTTCTTTTCGATATGATGCTGCTTCATATCAAGAACTGTTCCCTTAAAGTCCTTCAGCTTTTCTTCCTGTATCAGCTTATCGGATTCATTGTCTGCCACAAAGCATCCCTTTCCTTTCTCCGAATAAATATATCCATGCTCCTCCAGCTCCTGATAGGCTTTGGCAACCGTGTTGGGGTTTACACCAATCTGTGAAGCCATGGCACGGACAGAGGGAAGTTTGTCGTTTGGTGACAGAATACCAATTGTGATAAACTCCAGTATTTGCTTTTTCAGCTGTTCAAATATCGGAAGTTTGCTTTGCGTGTCAATTACAAACATCAATTGCACCTCCAGTGTATTAGTGTACTAACTACAGTAATACACTATCATGGTATTCGTATTCTGTCAATAACAACTATATCGGATATCTGTTTTCTTAAACTATTTATGACTATACCGGTTATCATAGGACCAAATGAATATGAAGAAAAAGGTCCGGACAATCTGAATTCAGATCATGTCCAAACCTTATGTTCCGTATAAGCTGTATCGCGGATATACAGTAAATAGAGTGTGAATTTCCATAAAAACAGCTGTTATTGATTCTGCTTTTCCTCTTTTTCAAGCTTTTCTTCCCGATTGCGCACAATCACCGTACCAATCGGCTCGTCAAGAAACGGGATGATTTCAGGATCATAATTGCATACGGTATTTAAAGCGAAAACCTGCGTATGTTCAATATCATCAATATACTCCTGTGTTTCATCTCCAGCGAAGATTCTCCAGCCGCTGTCCGGATTGTCTTTGGAGGGCTCCTCGCGTACCATATAACAGATGGCATCCTGATCTATGCTGACACGATCCGTCACAAAGCAGCCCAACGTGCTGTCAATCAGCTTTTTCCCTTCTTTAATGCCCGGGAAATACTTCTTTCCCTCCAGCCAGGAATAGCGGTTCCATACATTGGTACGATTTTCAAAAAACAGCTTTTCAATCGCCTGCAGCTCATTTTGAAACATCATACTTCCATAATCGTTGTTCATCCCGGAGCTGCGGAACATGAAATAACACCCTCCGCACAAATAGCTGAGCGCATATTCCTCCCAGCTGTCAAACTGCCGGAATGCACGGGTTCCGATATCCTGCAGCATCATGTCCGCCGTTTCCCGATCCAGAAGTTCCACTGCATAGCATTCCCGTATCATGCGGACACATTCTCCATAATCAAAGCCGGCAAAGCCCTGATCCTTCAGGAACGGGTAAAACTGCTTCGCAAAGGTTTTGCAGCCCTCAAAGAACAGCTTTGCTTTTTCATCCAGCTCTTCCAAATCGAACTGAGGCTCATCCCTCCAGAAGCCCAGAAACTGCTCGTACTGCCATTGCACATTATCATTCAAAAAGGCTTTGATTGCCCTGATTGCACTCTCTTTATCGGTGATTTCAAACTGTTCCTTCAGATGCTTTCGCAATGCCTCCCGGTTGATGTTTTCACCTACCTCAAGCGTTACCAGATCGTATCCGTTTAAAATAGAAGGTATTCCGGACAACAGAATTTCAAATTCTTCTCTTTGTATAGCGACCTTGCCCTCAAGGCGTTTGGTCTTCATCTTTTTTTTCAGCTGATGCAGCAGCTTGATATAGGTAATTTTTTTCTGTGACATATCCTTCGTCTCCTTGTATGATCAATATCACTATTATACAACAGTTCACCCGGTAGGGAAACGACGGATGTGTAAGATTATCTTCTTATTCAGCTTAGCCTCTGCATGAATACGAAATCGTTCCGAATTTGAATATGAATAAGCCCATTGCCGCTTTCCATATCTTTCAATCAAAGCATCTGAATCATGATTTATTGCCCTATGGGAATAGAAGGGTTGCACATTCTGCGATAAGTGCGGAAATACAGAGGGCATCCAATACGTAAAATATCAAAATGATCACCTTGAGCAGCGTCATATTACGCAGCAGCGCAACCAGATGTGTTGTCAGTGAATACGGATGATCCATAGTTTGCAGTGATAAAATTTCCATATAGTCGCCGGGATTCCATTCCTTAGACTGCCGGATATGAAACAATATGTCGTCCACCTGCATCTGATTTTTAAGTAAAGCATCCTTGGACATCATAAGCTGTTCCTTTTTCTGTTCCAGCAGAATCAACAGCTGTTCCCGATCCATGACTCCCTGCTGAAGCTTTGTGATTTCCTCTAGACTTAGGCCCAGTACCTTCCATGCAAGGATACATTTCAGTTTTTTCTTTGCTGCTTCATCATACAGACGAATGCGCCCCTGATAACCGCTGGGCTTCAAAAGATCAATCTGATCATAATACTGCAGTGTCCGTACACTGATATTGCAGGAATCCGCAAGCTCACGTATGGTAATCATTACAGAATTCCTCCCTTCTCCAGCCATGCAAACACCAGTACAATTACAAGAATCGCACAAAACAGCCGTGTGGAAATAACCGCATGCCGATAGGTCTTTCTGCTGCATCGATAGTTATAAATCTGATAGATGGAATTCCACTTCCAGATCAGCATCCCCTCCACACAATCATCGTCATGCTGTTCATCCGTTACCGCTGCAGTGATATCAAATTCCTCATGCTGCCGGATCGCATGTATAACATTGTTTACAGCCCTCAGCTGTTCCTGCTTTTCCTCCAGCTTTTGATTCAGCTGCTTTTTATGTGTCATAAGCAGCTCCTTCAAACATTTTTCACTGCTGCCATGCAACAGCTGCTGAATCTGTTCCAGAGAAAACCCAAGTCCACGATAATAGCTGATACATTGCAGCCGCACTACATCTTCTTTATTATACATTCGATTTCCCTGTATCCTTTTTGGATGCAGGAGTCCTTTTTCCTCATACAGACGAATCGCTTTTCTGCTTAAATGACAGCGTTCGCACACCTCATGAATCTGATACATATTCTTCACCTCTTCCCCTATTGTAGACTATTCCCCTGCGTCACCCGCAAGAGTTTTCAAAGAAAAAACCGCCATGTTTGCGGTTATCGTATTCCTATACCATCCTGCTTCTGTTTATATTGGGAATAGCGCAGAAACAGCAGCTCTGCCAATACAAAATACAGATTTGCCGCCTCATGCAGAATATGATTGCCAATCATCACCTGTGAGGTTGTGATGTAGATGCTTTTCGTGCATTTATGAGCGAGCTCATTATTTTTCAGTCGCGTCATGGATATCGTTTTGATGCTTCTTAGACGAAGCTGAGAAGCAAACTCATTGATCAGCTCACCTTCTCCGCGCAGGGAAATCAGAATCACAACATCATCACGGCTCAAGAAGGGCAGAACCATTTCCGTTTCCTTTTCACCGGATAGAACATAGACAAATTCTCCGCAATATAAAAACATACGCTGCAGCTCCCTTGCCACAGAATCCTGCAAGGCTCCTGTTCCATATACGAATATGCGTCCGGAGTGATACAGCATTTCACAGATATCCGTGAAATCACGCTCCCGCAGCTCATCAATGGCGTATTTGCTTGTATCACATACATGCTCAATCAGATGCTCATCGATCACCATATCCCCGGATGGCCGGTTTTCCCAGCTCAGATATACCTTCAATTCACTGTATCCCTTCAGCGACAGCTTCTGGGCAAAGCGCAGGATCGTCGTTTTGGAAACATGGCAGCGCTGTGCAAGCTCAACGATAGACAGATTCTGACATTCCTTTCGATGCGCCTGTATATAGTCCCAAATGTACAAGTCATTGGAGGACAGCTCCTTATAATGCTGATTGACTAGCTCTGCAAGTTTCATGATCCTTCACCTCATTCTCTACGATTATATCATGAATTCCATCATATTCTGAAAAAGATCACAGCATTCCCACGCAGTTACAGCAAAAAAACACCCGTATGCATAAGCGTATGCAACCACGGGTGTTCTCTTCTATAATCTATAACATAAGTTTCAGATTCTTATTTTAATTCCGGCCAGTAATCCTTATTCGCCTCGATCAGATCATCCAGAATCGCTTTTGCGACACTAGCACTTGGCACCATGCGGCTCAGCGTCAGTGCCTGCCACAGCTTCTGATAGCTCTGTTCCGCCCATGCTTCCACAACCAGCTTTTCCACAGCGACCTGCTGCTCCATCAATCCCTTCTGGAACCGTGGAATATCCCCGATGCACAGCGCCTGTGGTCCATCGCTTCCCACCAGACAAGGCACCTCAACCATTGCAGTCGGGTCAAAGTTTTGTACAGCACCGTTGTTTTCCACAATCAGCAGCATTTTTTCCTTCGTATTGTATGCCAGTGCACATGCCAGATCGACAATATAGGATGCATGCTCATCAATATGCAGATCCGCTCCCTCACTGCTCTGTGCCTCTGCGATCTTGCGGCATTCTCCGAATACAAATTTCTCACGACCGTCCATGACCTGATTGGCACGGGTATAGGCAGGATCGGTATGTTCCACCACATAATCCGGATAGAAGTAATATTTCAGGTAGGTGTTCGGCAGGGTATCCGGATCCAGTGCATAGACATCTCTTGCCTTTTGGAAGGTATCCGCCCAGCTGTCATCCGTGTGCTGATACATCTGTGCTTCCACACAGTATCCCTTTTCTTTGATATGTTCCTTTAACGCAGGCATCAGATCATTTCCCACATGATCCTTAATACTCGTCCACCATCCGAAATGGTTCAGTCCGTAATAGGAGATGTCCATATCTTTTCTGGAATCCAGATGCAGGATTTCCGCCATATGACGTTCAATGCCGATTGGCATATCACAGATATTGAGAATACGGGAATCCGGACGCAGCTTTCTTGTCGCCTCCGCTACGATTGCGGCAGGATTGGAATAGTTCAGCATCCATGCCTGCGGTGAATATTTCTCCATGTAGTCAACCAGCTCCAGCATCGCACCGATGGAACGCATACCGTAAGCAATTCCTCCAGGTCCACAGGTTTCCTGTCCGACGACATTATATTTCATCGGTATTTTCTCATCCAGCTCCCGCATGGCATATTTTCCCGCACGAATATGTGCCATGACGAAGTCTACATCCGTAAAGGCTGTTTCCGGATCGGTAGTTGCCAGAAAGCTGATCTCCGGATTCCGCTCACGAATCAGGACCTCGCATGCATCCGCAACAATTTTCTGACGATCTGCATCATTGTCATAGAACTTGATTGAACGAAGTGGAAAGCGGTCCAGATGGCTCAGCAGCATCAAAACGATGCCCGGTGTATAGGTGCTTCCTCCTCCTGCAATCAGTATTGAAAATTTCTTCATATCAGTATCCTCCTTTATCAGCCTTTGTTAAGGGCTGTCGTATAAACTATACTCGTTATTCTCTTCCAAGCAGAAGCTCTGCCTGTTCTCTTACCTTTGGTACATCCAGACCGATGATGACCTGAATGGAGGTGCCGTTTTTCACAAGACCGATTGCCCCGTATTTCTTAAACTCTTCCAGGCTCTGTACCGCCTTTTCATCCTTAACAAGCAGACGCAGGCGTGTCGCACAGTTGCTGATTTCCAGAATGTTATCTCCACCGCCAAGGGCAGCTATAATGCCTTTCACATCAAAACGGTCACTGCCAAAGCTTTGTTTCTCATCCTTTAATGCCTTGTACTCATCCTTTGTCAGCAGCTTGGTATCTTCATCCACCGCTTCCCTTCCCGGTGTTGCATAATTGAATTTCAGAATCATGAATTTGAATACAAAGTAGTAAATTGCGGTAAAGGCAACACCGATGACAAGCATCCAGACATACATCATTTCATGATTTTTAAACAGTGGTATCAGATTCAGGAAGATGATGTTGGGAATACCCTGACCGAAGTTTCCTATGACCCCGAACAGCAGCATGACCACCGCAAGCAATGCGGAAAGCACAGAATAAACAATATATAGCACCGGCGCCACAAACAGAAAGGTGAATTCCAGCGGCTCAGTAATCCCGGTCATCATCGCGGTCAGACAGGCTGGCACCATCAGTGCGACAACCATCTTCCGTTTTTCAGGACGTGCTGTTTTATAGAAGGCAAGGGCAACACCGATGACACCAAAGATTTTCGCAAGCTCTCCGTTGGAGAAGCCGCCAAGTGGATACAGCTCAATCAGCGGCTTGGAGGAGTTGACGAAATCCGGCAGATGCTGTGCCCAGTAGGATATCGTACCACCATCCACAATGACGTTATCAAACAGAACCGGTGCATAGATAAAGTGATGAACACCGAATGGCAGCAGCAGCTTCTGTAACAGATTATATGTGAACAGACCGGCAGCACCACTCGCCTTGAAGAAGCCCTGCAGACCCAGTAAGGCGGATTGAACATGCGGCCATACAAGTGCAATGAGGATTGCGACAGGAATCATGACGAAGAAGCCGATCATGACAACAAAGGCAGACCCCTTGAAGACACCGAGATAATCCGGAAGCTCCTTGTCATAAAATTTATTGTGCAGATAAATGGCAATACCCGCAATCAGGATTGCTCCAATCATTCCGGTATCCAGCGTTTTGATACCGGCGATCATGGCAAGTCCACTGGTACCTCCCACCTCCGCGGCAAAGTCAAAGCCCAGTGAAGAACCGAACTGGTTTAAAAATTCACTGACAAAGTAGTTGAACGTGATATAGATCACAAAGGTTTCCATGCACGCTCTGGCATTCTGCTTTTTCGCAAGCGCAATCGGCAGGGAAACAGCGAACAGTACTGGCAGCTGATTGAATACCGTATTCGCACCGGCACTGATCATTGCCCAGAATTTGTACCATATAGACTCCGGATTCGCCAGATCCCCCATGATCTGCGGATTCATACAGGTCGTCGCAAGACCGACCATGATTCCGGCAAAGGCAAACAGCAGCACCGGTGTAAACATGGCCCCTCCAAATTTTTGAATCTTCTGTTTCATAACATCCTCCAATTCTCCCAATTACATGTAAAGGTTTTCATTAACACCGCTATTGTATCGTAAAAGGCTTACCATCCACAAGCAATCCAGTTCGTTTCGTTCCAAGGTGGCAGAAGTAGGAATTTTTCCCTTTTTACAGGAAATTTCCCAGAGAACCGTTTATGGGTCAGACGGTTATGGAGTGGCACCAGCAGCTATTGATGTTTACAGCGATTTTCATATCACACAGGTATATGAAAAACCGCAGATGATTTCTGCGGCTTTTCATAGATTCCCTATGTATTCGTATACTGATTATCTGCTTTTTGGAAATACGTGGCGCATCGCCTTGTATCCAACACCAACCAGAAAGGCAGTGGCAAGCAGAACGGACATCGTTTTTTGTGTCATGCATTCAGCCTCCTTTTGTTAATAACAGTATATCGTAGAAAGCTTATCCATACCATACGATTTCCTTACCCTTCCCTTACAGTTTTGTCATGCTTTTTCTTAACGTTTACGAAACATGTGGTTTCTTATGTCATTTCCCTTCGGATAAGATGAAGAGACTGTCTGCTTGCTATCCTCCTGCAAAATATCAATCTGTGAAAAATAAAATTTCAGAAACAAATAATCACTCCATCGTACCTACAATATCCGTATAGTATATGATTTCTTTTCCTAAAGCTCTTGCGAATTCAATTTCACCTTGTGTGCTGCTTCCTATGTAATGATCAATATCCACAACAAGGATTGCATCGGAGATACGTATCCTTTCCTTATGCATGTTACCAAGCAGCTCCCTTTCTTCTCTTGTATACACAGCTATATCTGAATTCGTCGGATATACAATACTTAACATACAATTTCCCTGCAATGTCATTTCCTCTGTGATTTTCATAATCTCATTCCTGAATTTCAGACTCCCACATACCGTGATGATTTTCATGTTTTTCTCCTCGTTTTCGTTTTCATAAACTCTGCATTAAATGCTTTACATTCCATATTCTTATTTTGTTTTTTAACTCATCTTAACTGCAGAAATCTGTTTAATTACTGTTTTTATATTATATCGATATATTCATTATATAACAATATCTGTTGTTTCAATAATGGTTACATAGAATGATCAGATACAATCTTTTGATGAATATCCTATTTGGGTATTCTTTGACCGATTTACTTCCGGGACATGAAGTGGTATCATACATAATAAAGAGGAAAAGGAGCACAGATTATGAACATACTTGTTATCAACGGAAGTCCGCATGTGAAAGGCACTTCTGCACTACTGATGGAAGAGTTTATACGGGGAGCACAGGAAAAAGGACATGAAACCCATGTGTTTCATGCCGCCAGAGAGGATGTCCATCCATGCATTGCCTGTGATACATGCCGTAAGACCGGTAACGGATGCGTGTTTAAGGATGGAATGGAAAAGCTGAATCCAATGCTTGCGGATGCAGAGCTGGTTGTGTTTGTAACACCATTGTATTATTTTGGAATGAGTGCACAGATCAAAGCCGTATTCGACCGTTTCTATGCGAACAACGCTGCATTACGGGAACAGCAGAAAAAAACCATCGTATTAGCTACCTGCGGCGATACGGAGGACTGGACATTTGATGCATTAAAGCACCACTTTGAAGATGCTTTCCGCTATATGCGGTGGACATGCATCGGCAGTGTGTATGCATTGGGAATGTATGTCAGAGAGGATATGGAGCAATCTGATTATCCAAAAGAGGCGTACGAGCTGGGACGCAGCTTATAAGTGTTGAAAAGAGGAGAACTCACGATATTGGGTTCCCCTTTTTTGTTATTTCATAACGTTATTTTATCCTTTTAAATTATGAATTTAATATAAAATTCATAATTTAATCATTGCTCTTCCTTCTTTTCACATGTATAATGTAGGTATATATTAAGCGTTTTAAATCATGATATAGTAAGAGAAAAGGAGCCTTCCGAAATATGAAACCACAAAAAATTTCCAATGATTTGTTAAATAAAATGAAGTCCTATCCGGTATGTACGATTTTTTGTGTAGACGATTTTACAGATTTATATGATGCGGAAATAGTGCGTGCAACCCTGGCAAGAATGACGAACGAAAATAAAATAGTTCGATTACTGGATGGCTACTTTACGATTCCTTATTATATTGAGGCAGCAGATAAAGAAGTTTTTCCTTCTGCGCAGGAAATGGCAGAGAAGATTGCAGAGAAATACGGTTGGAGCATACTGCCAGCTGGAGAGGCTGCCTTAAATAATCTGGGCTTATCCACACAGATACCGAATGATCTCGTATATATCAGTACCGGGCCTTATCGTGATTATGTATATCGTAATAATTTAATACGCTTTAAACACACCAGTCAAATGCATGCTTTGCAGTTCTCAAAACCACTAGCCATGGTAATACAGGCAATACGTGAAATAGGAAAGGATAATCTGACTGAGCAGGAATTTCGACGGCTTTGCGCCTACTGCGAGAAAAATGTTAAAGAAAATTTAATCCAGGATACCAAGGGTATCCCATCATGGATAAAGAAAACACTAAAAAACATAGCGGAGGTAAATGACAATGATGAAATTTTTACAGTTAAACGAAAAGGAACGCGAGCTTCTATTTCATGAGGTACATGTTTATCAAAGGTCTATGCGATAATCGATCGTTTCTCTGAGGATATTGATCTGGCAATGGATTGGTCATTATTGAATATCGACACATCCACTGCTTATGAAGAAAGAAGCAACCGTCAACAGGAATTTTTTAACAGAGCGGCGAATGAGAAAACAGCAGAATATTTGAAAGCTGAATGGCTTCCTAGGATGCGAAAAGACTTTTCTGACAGATTAGACGATAAATTTGATTTGTATATCGAAAATGATGATCCGCAAACAATTATTTTCAGATATCCTCGGTTTTTCTCAGATCCTTCTATTCTTCAGAATATAGACCGATAAATCCAATAATAAAGAAGTATCTTCCTATTTTATTTGATGAAGAGGATATTCTGGTTAATTCAGTTTCTACACATCGAACTTTTTTTGAAAAGATTACAATTCTCCATCGTGAAGCATACAGAACGAACGGACATTATCCAAAACGCTATTCACGTCATTATTATGATGTCTATCAGTTAATTAAAAAGGGGGTAGGCGATGAAAGTCTGACGCATCTGGATGTATTACAAAAGGTGATCGATTTCAAAAAGAAATTCTATCCTTGCAAATGGGCAGAATACGATAAGGTGATGAAAGGAAGGTGCTGTTTGGTTGGTAATGAATAAGCTATGAAAGTTTATCGAAACGACTATTTAATTATGCAGTCTATGATTTATGGTAATAGTCCTGATTTTGATGCCATCCTTCTTTGTCTAAATGATTTTGAAAAGAAGTTAAATTCTGCCATTTTGGAATATGAATTGTTGCATGTATAACGGCAGTAGTATATCTGATGTCTTTGCCGGCAGCAGAGACAAGCTTTTTTATATTTATTCTATATATCAAGCTCTGTTACTAAAATTGCATATATTGCGTAACAAGAATCCGATGTAAAGATTTTATATCGTATAGAACAGAAAAAACATCATAATATCATCAGAGATACGTATTCTCTATACGCTAACATGTTTGTCAAAATGAAAAAACATGCGTCTGCTCATCATCAGACGCATGCTTTTACTCATTATGCTATTTTCTTACATTTTTCAGGGTTTAAATTCATGTTCAAAAGTAAATCGAGCACCTTTGTCTGAATCAGTGCAAACACGATTCCCATCAGAATCGAAATCACGCCATAGGTAAACAGTCCCATAAGGATGACAGCGATGTTAATTAGCCGCATTACCTTCGCAATGGAAATCGTTTCATCTTTTTTATGTGCAATAAGCGCCAGAATATCGAATCCGACAGTACTGGATTTTGCAGCAATACAGAAATAATATCCGCATCCAACCATAACAGCTGCAATAAGTAAGCACACCGCGTCATGTGCAGGAAGAGAAATGTTAAAGGAATGAAAGATGCTGAAGAATCCCATATAACAGATACTGCTCAAAATTGACTTAAAGAAAGTTTCCTTTCCTAATCCGCACCAGCACAGCATCAGCAAACCAATCGTAATACCGTTTGTTATGATAGCAATATCCAGTCCGCTCACATTTCCGATGACCATAGAAAAGCTTGTTACACCGCCGTTCACAATCTCATGCGGTACTGTGATAAAAGCATAGGCTGAGGTAATCAGAATATTGCCAAAGAGAATATACAAAATATCTTTCCGTTTACTCATGCAGCCTATAAACCACTCTTTTCCAGATATTCCATGATATATGATTTCGGTTCATCCGGAACCATGATGCTGGTCAGTTCAACTCCGCGCTTATCCAGCTCATGAAATGCCTTTGCTTCTTCATCGGTTACACTGACAGAGCGCTTAATTTGAATTGTGTTCTCTCGTTTTGACATATTTCCCACATTGATCGATGTGATATTCAGTCCAAGATCCATCAGCTTTACAGCATCCAGCGGTGATGTGAGAATCAAAAGCACTCTCTGTCCGGTATACTTTCCGGCCTGAATATTCTTTGCGGCAGTTTCCAATGAAATCAGTGATGTACGCATTCCCGAAGGGGCAACCATACGCAAAGCACTTTTTGTAATCTCATCCACAGCGACTGCATCATTTGCCACCATAATTCTGTTAACACGTAGGGAATTACTCCAGAAAGCAGCAACCTGACCATGTATCATGCGTGCATCAATTCTAACATGTACAATTCCTTCCATAATAACCTCCTACCCCAGAATACCGAAGAAGCTGCATGCGACTGATAATACAATCAATAGCAGAACTGCTTTTGTGGTATTCATTTTCTTTTTTCCTAAGAGCCAGTAAATGATACATACAACAAGTACCGGCAACAGTGACGGCATAACTTTATCCAGAATGGACTGCAGCTCTAATTCTACACTTCCATTCTTAAAAACATACGGCACATTCGCCTTAACAACGCTGGGAATCAGTGCACCGATAACTGTCAGTCCCAGTATATTGGCACATTCTGTAATCTTCTTCAGCTGAGATCCCATCGTGGTCACAAGCTTCACACCCTGTCGATAGCCTACATGCATAAATTGATAGGATACAACGATCTTCACAATATTTGCAATGATCCACAGCCAGATTCCCACCGAACTTCCCTCCAGTGCCATATATGCCGCAATCGCACCGAATATCGTCTTGATAATTGCCTGAAACAACGTGTCACTCACACCGGCAAGAGGGCCCATTAAACCGGTTTTGATTGCCGTAACAACCTCTGCTCCCTCCTGCTTTTTTTCTTCCTCAATACCGATCGTAGCCCCCATAATCAGCGTGGCTGTATAGAATCCGCAGTTGAAAAATTGCATATGGTTCTTCACTGCCAGATACATACCATCTTCATCATCCTGATATATTTTACGCAATACAGGAATCATGGAATAGGCATATCCAAGTCCTTGCATTTTCTCATAATTCCAGGCGTCCTGTCCATGCATCCACCACCGGCAGAAGCTCTTGTTAATATCCTTTTTCGTAACTACATTCTGATTATTCATCTTCATCAAAACCTCCTGCCATCTGTGTGCCGCCCTGAATTGAGACTTCTGTACTGCCCAACTGCTTGTAGCGAATCAGTGCCAGTGCAAGGCCTACAAGTGCTACTCCCAGCATTGGGATATTCAGGTAGCTGACAAGTACAAAACCGATAATGATATATCCATAGAAATTGGAAATCGGTAGATAGCGAAGCAGTACCGCAATACCCAGTGCAGGAAGAACACCTCCGGCAACACCAAGACCATCCATCATCCACTGCGGCGCAATATCAATCAGATTTTTAACCAGATCAGAGCCAAAATACAATGCAAGAAAAATCGGAATGAAGCGCGATAATCCCCAGGAAAACATACCTGCCAGGTTACAGAGCTCAACCTTCTTGTAATCACGCTTTTCACAGAAATGCTCAGCACGGTGCTCAAAGAAAGAATTAGCGAATCGCGCAACGATATCCAGCTGCATCAGAAGCAGACCAATCGGTACAGCAAGTGCCAATGCAAATTCTGTTCCTTCCTTGCTCATGATTGCAAATGCTGTTGAAATAATTGCGGCAGTCATATAATCCGGAATGCTGGCACCTCCATAGGTTCCTACACCCAAAATCATCAGCTGCAATGTTCCGCCGACTGCTAGTCCCGTTTTCGCATCCCCCATAATAATACCGGCAATAAAGCCTGCCACGACCGGCTCAAAGATACCGATTTTCGTATTGTTGTCGTCATAGATTCCAAAGAATCCCAATAAAGACAATAGCAGGATCTGCCATAATTGAATATCCATGTTACTTCCTCCTCTTATTCATTTTCTTCATCTGATGAAGCATTCATTTCCATAAAAGATGGTTTCCCTGCTTCCAGAAGTCCCTGTGTAGCCGTCTGTATATCATCATGGCGTCTCATAAAGGCTTCCAGCAACAGATTAAGGTTCATACCACATAGAATCAGTCCTTTGCAGGGACGATGTGCAAGGATCTGTGCAGCTACTCTGGATGGCGTCCCATTCATCATATCCGCAAGCACCAGGACATCCTCATTCGCCCAGGTCACCTTCAGCTGATGCTCCACTGTCTGTGTAAATTGTTCTACGGATCCGTTTTCATCCAGACAGGCAAAATCAACATCAGTCTGTGTTCCCAGTATCATAGGAAGCGTCTCATAAAATCCCTTTGCGATGACACCATGTGATACAAGGTAAATCTTATACATATGTATTTCACCACCTTTCACTGGTTATCTAGCAAGTTGTGTGCCAACTTTGTGTCAAATCCTACTGCTTCATCTGAATCATCTGGAGGATACTGATGATTTCCGCCTTGGGAATCTGGATATTAAACTTTCTCTCTATGCTGGAAAAAGCCCTGGAAATAAGTATGATTTCATTTTTATGTGACGATATCCATGCTTCACTTTGATAGATATTCTCTTCACAGTTTTTCAAAAGAGAACGTTCGATCAACACCGCAACATGCAGAAACAGCATCATGCGCATATCAGTGTCAAATTTCATATGCAGCCCCATTTCAGTGTCAAATATCATTGTTTCCACATCATCTATGATTGTTCGTGGATTCAGGAATACCAGACGATTGATAAGATTTTCCAGGGAAAAAGCCTTTATTATTTTCTGTTGAATCGCATCAAAATCGGCGTCAGTATCCGTTCCTGCTATTTTATTCATGAATATGGCAATATCTCTTTCATCCTCATTGTTCATTAAGTGATTGATATTGATACAGTCTATCCCATCAACCTGCAGATCTGATGTTCCAACAAGACACTGTACATCATAGTCACGGAAAACAGAATGGCTTTTTCCTTCCTTCAAAATCTTTCTGTAATCACTTGTCAAAAGCTCATAGTCCGCCGGTACGAAGTCCTTCATGATCTCCTTTATTTTCTCTGCCGTTCCGATTCCGGAAATGCAGACGCAGACAACCGCTTTCTTGCGTTTCTTCGGCGGCAGATAACGGTAATGCAGCTTTGTTTCTTCACTAATCTTTTGCAGCAGCTGGGAAACAGGCATTTCCTTACGTACCATATCCCCAATTTGAAGAGCAAGAGAGGTGCTTACGGAGTCTATGATGCCGATTTCCTGATAATCATCTATTTCAATATAGGTATCAATCTCCATCAGTGATCCCATGTCAACGAGAATCAATGTTGGATAATGCTTGTTGATGCGCTCCATATATTTCTTCAACAGGGTAGAAAATAATTCAAAGGATGTATTGATCGGCATGTCGAAGGCTTCAAAAATAAATTCCTCCAGCAATTCATTTGCAGCCGAGGCGATGGAGGTTGCAGTAGTGTTGCCATGTGCCATAATCAAAGCATTGCAGCAGACCGCCCGGCTCCCGCAGTTTGTCACGATGATATATAAAAGGATATAAAACCGAAGATGCGTTTTCAGCTGAATTCCCAAGGCTGCTTCCAGCTGATACATAAGGCGTTCAGCCAGTGAGAATAATTTAAAATGATAGCTTTCCAGCTGCTGTATCGCTCTCAGCTGCGCTTTTTCCTGCTCGGGGTCGTGCTGTTCCTGATATTGTTCAATCAAGCAGGTTAGGATTCTACTTGTATTCATTGCCAGATGGATACCGCTGTTATGTTCAAAGTTTTCCACAACCGCCTGAATCAAAGAGGCATTCAGGGAAGCGCTCTGCAAAGGAGTGTAGTTGTCCAGTATATGATACAGCGCCTTCTGCAATTTTCCGATATCCTGAAACTCCTGTTTTTCCGCCTGATAATTCACCTGAAATTCTCTTAGAACCTCACATACCCCCTGCGGGTCATAGCTGCATGGTGACTGCATCAAGGGCTGATCATGATGCAATAACAAATCCTCCTTCACATATTCTTTCATCTCCACCTGCTGCAGCTTGCAATCCGCCGGCAGAGAGGGAAGGTCAACCGTAATACCGTTTTGTTTCTGTCTTGAATGATATGCAGAAGCACAGCTGTATCGTATGATATTCTGCAGGCTTCCGACATTTCCCTCAGAGCGCAGGGAAAGCAGTAAATTCATAACCTGCGAGCGGACACAGACATTCTGCATAAAAACCTGGCTTTCTTTATGGAAGAACTGCTGTATCAGCTCCAGTTTTTCCTTAATGGGTCTTTCCTGCAGAGACGGTATATGAATAATCATCGGTATTCTGCGCCGAAGTGTATGAATCAATACAGCTTCCGGATCCTCTGTTGTTGCGAAAATCAAACGGACATGTGCCTTGCGGACAATATCTGTTTCTCCTATTCTGCGGTATTCATTTTTATCCATTAACAGGAAAAGCTTTTCCTGACTCTCGCTGCTGAGACGATGAACCTCGTCCAGAAAGAGATAGCCCTGATCCGCCTGCTGAATCAGACCATCCTTTTCCTGTTCTGCGCCTGTAAATGCTCCCTTTGCATAACCGAAAAGCAAGGCAGATAAAAGCTCCGGATTGCTGGCATAATCTGCACAGTTTAAGGTCACAAAGGGTGCGGTCTTCTTTATATTCCCACTTTCCAGCGCATAGCGATGAATCAGCTCTGCAAGAAAGCTCTTCCCGACGCCGCTGGAACCATTTAACAGAATAGGAAGGCCCTTTCCAGGATACTGAACAGCTGACCGGCATTGTTCGATGACATGCTTCAGACTGCCCTGTGCTCCTACAAAGTTCATAAAAGCATCCACACTCACAACCGGCGGTTCCTCCTGATCTGTTATTTTCATATCTTTATGAATAGGCTGAAATAATACCGGCCGGGTATTCGTTTTCATGATACGCTGTTCTTTGACCAACTCATTTAAATATTGTGATACAAGATTTCTTCTCATCTGCATGCTTTCTGCGATATCAGCAGCTGTACTTCCTTTACCGCATTCCTCATAAATTTCTTTCAGTTTTACAAAAATCGTTTCCTTTACACGCATATGCATAAGCGATGTCCCCTGCATCTTCTCCTTCCTATACCGATTCCCCTGTCTTTCTTAAATATACAATAGAATACCAGCAATTTCCATGCCATCTAGTGTCAAATTTTATTGGCACAGAACTTGCTTGTATAAAGCTGAGAGGTGATTCTATGAAAAATTTCAAACAATTTGATACCGGCAAACGCTGGTATAAAGCTAATTTTCACGCGCATTCCACTCGTTCAGACGGTCTGCTTACACCAAAACAGCTGGTTCAGGCTTATAAAGAACATGGATATTCCGTTTTAATGCTTTCAGAACATGAACGCTATACGGATACTGTCGAATTTGACACTATGGATATGATAGTATATCCGGGAATCGAGCGCAGCATACAACTGCCTGGCAAAGAGGAATTTCATATTCAGGGTATTGCAGATTTCAGTATGGAATCCGATATTCGTCACAGCCATGATGAATATATACCGGTTCCTGAGTTTCATTCCATACAGGATGTACAAAAAATTATTGATGATTTAAAAAGGCGTGGAAATTTCGTCATGATCAACCATCCCTACTGGTCATGTAACACCTTTGACCATCTTCAGGCACTGCACGATTATGATTTCATTGAGCTGTACAATCATAACTGCCATATGGAAACAGACCTGGGAAACAGTGAGATTTTCTATGATGAGCTATTGAAAACAAGCAGGCTGCATGCACTTGCCACGGATGATAATCACAATTCGCACCGCTATGAAAAGGGTGTTCATATGTGGGACAGCTTTGGAGGCTTTATTATGCTGCAGATGGATGAATTCAGTCGAAAGGGTATCAGTGATGCTCTGAAAAAAGGAACCTTTTATGCATCCAATGGACCGGAAATTTATCAGTTTTCAAGAAACGATCATCAGGTTAGCGTAGCTTGCAGTAAAGCCGCATCCATTGTGTTCAAGGCAGGGCCGAGACGAGGATACCGTATACTGCCGAGGGATGGTGAGGGACTTACCTCTGCGAACTATACCCTGCGTGGTGGGGAACAGTGGATCCGTGTGAAGTGCATTGATGAGAAAGGCAGATGTGCCTGGTCAAACCCAATCTATCTCACGGAGTGATAAAAGCGAATAAAATGAAAAGAAATCGCCAAATTTTGTATGAATGAAAAAGACCTCAGGTTTATTCAACACCGTGAAGCTTTCATGCATATTGAATACAGCGATTTTTTTATTTTCGGCTTCTGTCCAGGACTCTATAGAGTATCACTTGCTTTCGGTATGTCTGATTCTGCAAATCGGCACATTCTGATGATTTCTTATCCTGCATATGCTCGAGATACTTTTTATAAGGTATACAAGCGTTGACGATTTATCAAAAGAGCATTATACTATATATGTTAGTTCAATCTAACTAAAGGCATGCAAGGTAACCATACTAAAATTGAAGGGAGACATGTACCATATGATATTAAGAAAATTAAACCCATGGATATTCGCAATCGGAAACCTCATTATCACCTTTCAAAAATATTTCATAAGCAATAGCGTCATATCCGGAGTAATCACAAGTATTTCCGTCCTGGGAATCATATATGCAGTTTATACAAGTAACATGAGTCATAAAGCTAAAACATCCATAATTGCTTTATATATCTTGTTTCTGATGATATATTTCATATTATAATGAAGGGCAAACAAAAAAACACTGTATCAGCTATATTAAAGAGGCTCTTACTCGTAAAATATCCAAGCTTTCGGATATATGCGAAAAAGACCTCTTTTTTTCATAGCATTGTAATTCAGTACGTATTCTCATTTGTAATCACACCTGTCAAATATGATTCCATCTGTGTATCGAGTATGGAGCTGTTAATATCTTTTAACAAGCTGTGAAATCAACGCCCTGCAGGTATTCATTTGTATACATGCATAAAATTTTTCTGTGACTTCCTTACCCTGTCCAACCGTTGTAGCATTATTCGCATCTTCCTCAGTTTCCCAAAGAACAAAGTCCGTCCACACGTTTTCCTGCAGGTAGTGTTCCCATGAGATAAATCCTTTTGCTTTTGAAATAACTTCATCATGCAGCTTCTTTGTCGATTCGATAAACTGTTCATCACTCACATTTTTCTTAAGCTTGTATGAAAAAATCCATGCTGTTTTCGCCATATAAGTCCTCCTCTTCAATATCCATATCCAGTATGTCTATGCATGAACAGTATACTATTTTACAGGATTACAAGTAAATGAAATTTATAAAATGAATAGAATATCTTCTTTTTCAGCTGTGATTCCATATATCCCTAATGTATTTTGCTCTATCTCATTCATGTAGTTTGTACTTTTTTATTACTGTACTTTTTGCTTGTTATAACTGCGATTTGTACTTTTTGATTATTATACTTTGTACATTTTCATTACTGTACTTTGTACGTTTTTATTATTATACTTTGTACTTTATTATCACTGTATTTTGTAGTGCTTCATTACTTCATGATTGGATACTCTATTTCTATACCTTGTGGTACTTCAATACTGGTTTTCATGGTAATATCACACATGAGCCGCGATATATGCATTTTTACCATCTAAATTAACAAGAGAGAAAAACAAAACGCGGAAATGGTTTTACAACGATCTTATCCGCTGTTGAACCTCATATGAACTGAAGTTTTCGAAAACATTGAATATCCGCCAAATTGTCCTGGGGAATCGCAAAAAAACAGCTGGGTTCCCCCGGCATCTTACTCGTCATTGTGTTTTGCAAATATTTCATAGATACATAGACACAACATCACTTGTATTTGTGATTTTATGTCAAATCGTAAAGCAGAAATATTCGAACGTGAGTAAGAGCTAAGCCCAGCTGTATATTTTTTTTCTAAATCATTGTAGGTTCTCATGTTTCATTCATGTCAGATAGAAATATCATCACCCTTTGATATCTTCATAAATATCAGAAGGGAAACAACCGTCAGCACCGTTAAAATGGTGGAAAGCGCGGCGGCTATTCCGAAATTTCCACGAATAACCTCCGTGTATGTCGCGACCGTCAGCGTCTGTGTCCGATACGTAGACAGCAGAACAGCGGTAGATAACTCTGAAATCATCGTTACCCAGCTCAGAATAGCTCCGGATATGACACCACTTGCCATCATCGGCACTGTAATTTTAAAGAAGGTTTTCATTTTAGAGCAGCCAAGACTGTGGGCTGCTTCCTCAATACTCATAGGAATCTGTTGGAGTATGGCTACACTGGAACGGATTGTATAAGGCAGCCGCCGTATGACCAGCGCAACGATCATAATCGTCATCGTTCCACCGATCGCCAGCACACCGGAATCGAAAATCCCTGTATTGAACGCACCAAGCAAAGCAATGCCGGCAACTGTTCCCGGTACAATATAAGGAATCATACTCATCACATCCAGCACACCCGTTGCGGCATTTCTCCTGCGCACCGTCAGGTATGCGATCAGAACAGCTATCAGTACGATAATCACAAGCGCAATGCCTGGAATCATAATCGTATTCTGAATCGTATTTCCCAGACTCTCAAATGCTGTCCTATAGCTGTTGAGAGAGTATCCCGGCTGGAATACCATCCCTTTTGTATTCAGGAATGACGTATAGATAACATACAGCTGCGGAAGCACAGCCAGTCCGACAACACCGTAGGAGAATAAATACACAAGCCATTTTTTGATACCCTTTAACTCCTTTGGCTGGATTGGATGCAGAGAGTTCATAGAAAATGATTTCCGATTTGAAATAAACTTTTGTATTAAGAACACGATTGTTGTAATGAGGATTGCGACAACCGCAATGGCAGCCGCAAAGCTGTCATCACCGCCGACCTCACTTAAAAATTCATTGAAAATCAGCACCGGGAAGGTTCGATATCCCTCTCCGATCAGCATCGGCGTACCGAAATCTGCGAGTGCCCGCATAAAGACAAGCAGAGCACCTGCCAGCAGAGTCGGTGTAATCAGCGGAACGATAATCTTCATAAAGCGTTTGATACCGGTACAGCCCATGTTCTCACTTGCCTCAATCAGGGAATTATCCACATTTTTCAACGCTCCGCTGACATATAGGAAAATCAATGGGAACAGCTGAAGCGTGAAAACGAGGAGAATACCTGTGAACCCATAGATATCAGGAGGAGCAATGCCTATGGTATCACGTATAAATCCCGTAATGACGCCACTTCTTCCCATCAACAGAATCCAGGAGTATGCACCGATGAATGGTGCGGACATGGATGCGATGATAATCAGAATACGAAGGATTTTCGCACCCCTGATTTTATAAGCAGTGAAGAAATAGGCCAGCGGCGTTCCTACAGCCAGAGACAGCACTGTGGCGGTAATAGAAACCTTAAAGCTGTTCATCAATGTGGAAAAGTAATAGCTTTTTGAAAAGAATTTGGTGAATGAGTCAATAGAAAACGCATGGCTCGTCTTATCAATCACAGACTGAATCAGCAGATTACCTACAGGATATACCATAAAAATCAGATAGAGTGCCAGCATGCCAAGGGTGATGAACCCCCAGATATCCAGGCGGAACTTATGAGAATTTTTCATTGTGCTTCCCGCAGAAGATTTCTGCTTCCCTCTTTATTAAATACATTGATTTTATCCTGTCTGATTGTTAAGGTTACCTCGGTTCCCGGCTCGATAATCGTGTCCAGACTGCTTACCTGCACCACCTCGACATGCTGATTGTTATCCAAGCGCAGATGGTAATGCGTGTTGAGTCCTAAAAACACACTGTCCTCCACTACCGCATGCAGACCGTCTCCGTCCTTCCTCATGACAAACTCCTCCGGGCGAATGGAAACCTGGACCGGTGTCTCGTCCGCAGCATCCAGCTTTTCATACGGCATTTGGAAGCCGTTATCAAATGCCAGAGCAGCAGTTTCGCCTACCCTGCGGTACACTGCATCCATAATATTGGTGCGCCCGATAAAGGTCGCGACAAATACATTGGCGGGACGATGATATATGTCCTGCGGCTTTCCGATATGCTGTATGATACCGTCCTTCATGACGGCAATCTTATCACTGATTGCCATAGCCTCTTCCTGATCGTGTGTAACATAGACGGTTGTAATGCCAACTTCCTTTTGAATGGCACGGATGGCTTCCCGCATTTCCAGCCGCAACTTTGCGTCCAGATTGCTGAGCGGCTCATCCATTAACAGCACATCCGGCTTGATGACCAGCGCCCTTGCCAGAGCGACACGCTGCTGCTGACCGCCGGAAAGATTATCCGGCATACGATCCTGATACTGATCAATCTGCATCAGCTTTAAAAATTTATCTGTACCTGATTTCAATTCCTCTTTGCTGATTTTCCGCTGCTTTAAGCCAAATTCCACATTCTGACGGACACTCAAATGGGGGAAAATTGCATAATTCTGAAACACCATCCCGATATTACGTTTACTTGGCTCCATATCGTTGATTCGTGTTTCATTAAAATAGAAGTCTCCGCCTTCAATCGAATTGAATCCAGCAATCATCCGCAGCAGGGTAGTTTTACCACAGCCGGACGGTCCCAGAAGGGTGAATAATTCCCCATCTGCAATATTCAGGTTCAGGCCGGAGATAACCGTATTATCTCCGTACCGTTTCACTGCCTCCTGAATGACAATTTCACTCATAACGATTCAATCCTTTCTTAGTTGATGCTCGCGAATATTTCCTTGTAATGCTCTACGATCGTATCCTTATTCTTGTTTACATAATCCTGATCCTCTTCCAAGGTCTTAATATCCTTCATCGGTTTCATATTATCGCTTGTTTTAACTTCCTTCAAAACAGGACGGTTCGTTGTTTCCGTACCATAGATATCCTGCATTTCCTGACTGATCAGAAAGTCGATGAATTTCTTAGCATTTTCCTTGTGCTTTGCATCCTTGATGATACCTGCTGTAGCCGGCAGGAAAACACTTCCTTCCTTCGGATACACGATTTCAATATCAGCGCCGTCATTTTTCAAGGTTACCGCAGGGTCCTCATAGGTCAGACCGACAACCATTTCACCGTCTGCGACTTTCTTATAGACAGAGCTTGAGCTTCCTTCAATTTTACCATCTACATTTGTGAATAGCTCTTTAACATAGCTCCATGCTTTTTCATCATCATAGCCGCCTTTCGCCTTTAGTATATTCGTCAGCTGTGCAAAGGCGCTGGAGGAGCTTGCCGGATCGGCTGTTGCGATTTTTCCTTTCAGCTTTGGATTCAAAAGATCTTCATAGCTTTCGATTTTCATATCACCGGCCAGCTTTTTATTTACGACGAGCAGACTTCCATCCAGTGCATAGCTTGTGGTGAAGCCGGATGTATTCTGATAGATGTCAATTACATTTTTATCATTCGGTGAGGTATACTTCTCAAACAAATCCTCATTCTGAATAAACTGTGAGTGCGCACCCCCGAACATGATATCCGCAATTGGATCATTCTTTTCACTCTGCAGCTTCTTCATCAGTTCCCCTGTACCTGCCTGCTGCAAATCGACCTTTATACCGGTTTTCTGCTCAAATAACGGAATGGTAGCCTTAATCAGACCTTCTGAATTTGGTGAGTAGATAACAAGCTTGTTTTCATCTTCTTTTCCCTTGTCATCACTTGAGCTGCTGCAGGCGCTCATGGAGCCGACCATCAGCAAAGACAGACCGAGCATTAATAATTTTTTCATGTTTCTTCATCCTTTCATCAGTAATTGATTGATTACACCGTAAGTATATCGTTATTGTAACCGCATTCATATCCTAAAATTCCATAGGATAGGGGAAAATCCGATACACATGAAAAGGTGGCTGTACCGGCCACCATCCTTGTATGTGTTCAGCTTGCTTTCACTGCATTCAAAAATTCATTGGGGGAACAATCCACGTACTTCCTGAATACGGTAGAGAAGTATTTATAATCACTGAAGCCGCAGAGTACAGCGATATCGTACAGATAATGCGTATTCTCCTTCATCAGTTCGATTGCCTTCTGAATGCGGTAGCGATTGAGATAATCATTGAAGGTATAGGAGGTGTATTCCTTGAACCTGCGGTTTAGCAGTGCTTCACTGTAATTCAGCTCCTGTGACAAATCCGCCATGATGATTTTATGTCCGTAGTGTTTCCGGATATAGGCGATCATTTTTTCCACTACCTGATCCTCTATGCTGCTGTAATCATGCAATACACTCGTATGAACAAGAGCGTTCTCCTGCTGCTTGACGGTATTATAGCGCCTCCGCATATCCCGCTGCAGCTTAGCACGATCCAGTGCCTCCTTCAGCTCATCCGGATCAATCGGTTTCAATAAGTATTCACTGACGCCGTATTTCATGGCTTCTCTGGCATATTCAAATTCATCGTATCCCGAAATAACGATTGCACTGTATCCGTATTCGCTCGTTTCCTTCAGCATATCAATCCCTGTTTTCAGCGGCATATTGATATCCGTTATCAGAATGTCCGGAAGCAGCTCCCGTATCTTTTCAACACCCTCTTCCCCATTCGATGCTTCCCCTACGACTACACAGCCCAGCTGTTCAAAGTCTGTCGCATACCGCATACCCTTTCGTATCAGCTCTTCATCCTCGATGATCAGTATCCTGTACATGCTCTCCTCCTACTACAAGGCGTATCGTAACGATTGTTTTTTCCTTGTATGTACTCTCCATCGTTATGCCGCTTCCCTCTCCATACATCAGGTAAAGACGGCGATGTGTATTGAACAGACCGTGATGATTTGTTTCATTGTGGCATTCGTGCAGCTGTTCATTCAATTTATGAAGCTCCTGCGGCTGCAAGCCGATGCCGTCATCCACAACCTGCATTACAATGGCATCCTCATCACGATACCCCCGAATTTGTATATTCAGTGTTGTTTTGTGTTTAAATCCGTTTTTTATACTGTTTTCCAGCAATGGCTGCAGAATCAGCTTTGGTACAACTGCCTGCATACACTCCTCATCCACAGCTACAGAATAGCTCAAATGATCACGAAAGCGGTATTTCTGAAGCTGCAGGAAGGTATGAATATATTCTAAATCTTTCTGCAGGGGAACCGTTTCTATCGTATTGTTAATGCTGTAGCGAAGAATTTTTGTGAACTTGATAATCATATCCGATGCAATTCCATCCTGCATCAAAATGCTGTAGCGAATCGTTTCCAGCGTATTGTACAGAAAATGCGGATTGAACTGTGCTTCCAGCTGCTTCAGCTCACTCAGTCTGCTCACATAATTCAACTCGGCATTGCGCTGCGTCAGTACCTGAATCTGTTCCACCATTTCATTTATATTCTCTGATATGGTTTCAAATTCATCATCCGTATGCAATTCGATTTTATGATCCAAATTCCCCTGCTTGATCGTTTCAATTTCATCACACAGCAGCGATACGGAGCGTGACATCCGCCGTGACAGCTTTCTGGAATAGTAGATGGATGCGATAATCAGCAGCCCTCCGCTCAATACGATCAAAGAGGTTCCCAAAAATAACAGACTTCCTCTGTCCTCTGCCCGTATGTAGGCTGTCATATAAATTCCCTGCTTCTGATAGGAAGCGGTCTGTGCAAGATAACGGACGTTATCTATCGTAAAGGCCGGCTTTAGATGCTCTGGTATACAGCGGTTTAATGAACTGTTAATAAAGCTTTTATCCGATACGGCAATCACGTTGTGATACGCATCGTACACCACACCGTCAAACTGCTGGGCGGAAATGCGGTAGCTGAAATCATCACCATCCAGATAATAGGAAATATAGCCCATAATCTGATCGCTGTCAAATATGGCGCTCGTCATCATAAAGAGATTTGCACCGCTTGTAAGTGAGATCGTTCCTGTCTGTATTTCCTTTCGGGAGTGCAGCTTAGCGTTGATGATCTTATTAAATTCCAGAAGCTGATTGGAAAGGCGCTGATCGGAAAACGTGTGAAATACCACCTGTTGATTTCGATCTGTTATCATCAGATTGCTTTTAACCGGTGCTTTGTTCTGAAAGGAATAGTTCATTTGGTGAATAGTCGCACGCAGCGATTCCTGCTTCTTCTCATCCGCATGCAGATAATGAATATAGTTGCTATTATCTCCTGCCTTTTCCAGATTGTCCGCATATGCCTTATAGACGATATCCACATAGGAATACAGATGCTGCTGTGCATTTGACAGCTTCTTTTTACTGCTGCTGTTGGCATAGTAGATTAAGGAAGCTCCGTAAATGATGATGCTGCAGACGATGATTACGACGGTGAATAAAACGATCTGCTTTTGCAGCTTCTTTTGAAAACGATGTCCCATAGTCATTCTCCCTTAAAAAAGCATGGGGTAATTATCCTTCCCCATGCTTTTTATATGTTCTGGCAAACAATACCAGACGTAAAATCCCAACAATCAGCAATGCCCCGCCGATCACCGACAACACGATCTGATCACTGTCGATACCATAATAGATAAAGAAACAGGAAATCAGACATACGAATATAGCTGTCAGTAATGCAGGCAGTACCGTTTTTGTTTGCAATTAGCTCACCTTCGTTCCGTTTGGCAGATCCTTAACAATCGTTACAATATCCAGATCATCCGCATTGCTGGCGCACAGAATCATACCCTGACTCTCTACACCGCGCAGCTTGACCGGCTTCAGATTGGTTACGACAATAACCTTCTTTCCGATAACATCCTCTGGTAAAAAGCTTGTGGCAATACCGCTGACGATCTGGCGGGTTTCCTCACCCAGATCAATCTGTTCCACCAATAATCTGTCCGCCTTTGGATGCTTTTCGGCAGAGATAATCGTTCCAACCTTCAGCTCCACCTTTGTAAAATCCTCGATTCCGATTTGTTCAACAGGTGCATCTTCTTTCTTCGCTTCTTTTTTATCCGCCTTCTTTGCGGCTTTTTCTTCCTTCTTGCGGTCTGCTTCCAGTGTTTCCATAAACTCCTTTGCATCAATTCGTGCAAACAGGATTTCCGGCTTTCCTTCCACCGTATGCCCGCATTCCAGCATTCCAAACTCCTTCAGGCTGTCTGCATCACGCTCGGATGTGCTCAGCTCCTCAAGAATTTTCTCAGCGGTTTCCGGCATATAGCTGCTCAGCAGTACGGCAGAAATACGGATACATTCCAGCAGGTTATACAGAACAGTTGCCAGACGATCCTTCTTCGCTTCATCCTTGCCAAGCACCCATGGCGTCGTTTCATCGATATACTTGTTGCAGCGCTTCAGCAGGGTAAAGATTTCATCAATCGCTTCCCCGACATGCAGGGTTTCCATTTTCTTTTCCACACGCTTCGGCGTATCCAGAGCAAGAGCAATCAGCTCCTTATCGATATCCTCCTGCTCCAGCGGATTGGAAATCACCCCGTTGAAGTATTTATTCTGCATGGAAATGGTACGGTTCACCAGATTTCCCAGAACATTGGCCAAGTCAGAGTTTATACGCTCCACAACCAGATCCCAGGTAATCGTTCCATCCTGTGCAAACGGCATTTCATGCAGTACGAAATACCGCACGGCATCCACACCGAAGTAGTGCACAAGCTCATCCGCATAGATCGCGTTTCCTTTTGATTTGGACATCTTTCCATCTCCAACCAGCAGCCATGGATGACCGAACACCTGCTTTGGCAGCGGCTCACCGAGTGCCATCAGCATAATTGGCCAGTAAATCGTATGGAAGCGCAGAATGTCCTTACCGATGATATGTACATCCGCAGGCCAGTATTTTTTATACAGATCCCCATGGTTTCCATCAGCGTCAAAGCCCAGGGATGTGATATAGTTGCTTAGGGCATCAATCCAGACATAGACTACATGTCCCGGGTCAAAATCAACAGGAATCCCCCATTTAAAGGATGTACGGGATACACACAGATCCTGCAGACCCGGCTTCAGGAAGTTGTTGATCATCTCATTCTTTCTGGATTCCGGCTGAATAAATTCCGGATGGTCTTCAATATGCTTGATCAGACGCGGTGCATATTTCTGAAGATTAAAGAAGTATGCTTCCTCACTTGCTTTTTCCACAGGACGCCCGCAATCCGGACATTTTCCGTCAATCAGCTGACTTTCCGTCCAGAAGGATTCACACGGCGTACAATATAAGCCCTCATAGGTGCTCTTGTAAATATCGCCCTGTTCATACAGCTTCTTAAAAATCTTCTGGACCTGCTTTTCGTGATAGTCATCCGTCGTACGAACAAAGTAATCGTAGGATGTGTTCATCATATCAAAGTTTTTGCGCACAATTCCGGCAACTTTGTCGACAAATTCCTTCGGCGTTACACCGGCTTCCTTTGCCTTTTCCTCGATTTTCTGTCCATGCTCATCCGTACCTGTCTGGAAAAATACATCGTAGCCCTGTTGGCGCTTGTATCTTGCGATCGCATCTGTCAGTATGATTTCATACGTATTACCGATATGCGGTCTTCCCGATGTATAGGTAATCGCGGTTGTGATGTAGTATGGTTTTTTGTTCTTACATTCCTTACACATATTCATATCCTCCTTATATAAGAAAAAGCCCCCGCCAAAGGACGAAAGCTTCGTGTTACCACCTTTATTCATGCACGCATACACGTACACCTCATTTGCCGTTAACGCCGGCCTGCGGTTCTTCCTAATTATTCAGAAAAACGGTTCCAGGGCCATGTTCGCTTTTTCCTCATGAGAATTTACACCAGCCATTCTCTCTCTTCGCCTTGGATAAAAGCTACTCTTCCTGTCATTACCTTTGTAGTATCATTATATAGAATTCTTCCCGCAAAGACAAGGAAAAATACATAAAATAAAGGATTTCGCACAATAATGCATAGCCGAAAACATCGCTCAGGGCCACATGTCTCTATAAAAAGAGAAAGCTATTTGCAAGGTTTGTCCGTTTGGGAAATCACCGTAGGAAAAACATACTGCTTTTCCGTTTATTGATAAATAACGGATATGGCTGTATACCCGACGGGTGTGCCATCAAAAAGGGCATACATCAACAAAGGTGTATGATTTTCAAGAAACCGGAAATCATAGCATTTTACCATATCATATTTCATGTATCTATCGCTGTCAACCTGTGCTATACTATGAAAAAAGGAAGTGCATAGCATGAAGAAAATCGGACTGGCGCTGCTGTGTCTGCTGATGGCCTGCGGGGTATCCGCTATGGTACTGTACGGTATCTGGAATCAATACAATCCCACAGCGATTATCGGCAGCAGCATACAAACGGAAAACACGGATGTAAAGGAAGTCACCGAACAATGGTTTGATGAGTTTTTCAAGCAATATGAAGGACCTTTTGTCCCCTTTGAATTCCGCATCAGGGATAAAAGAGTAAAAACCATTGAAGTCTTAAACAAGGAAGAGGGCTTTGTACAGCTCGATTATGAATTCAGGCCCGCAAGCGATAACCCTTATGTCACATCCTACTATACCGCTGCCTTGCAGGAGAACGGCTGGTATGTGGCGCAGGTTGTATTACAGCTTGAGAAAACATTGAATGGATATACTGTAAAAAACAAAATGTCACCGGTGCAGTATCAAATCCAGACAGATCCTTCCCTGCGCAAACCGCCAACCACGCATTACGCGATGGCTGACAGAAAGGAAACCTATGCATTCTCTCAAAATCAGCTGTATGTCACCTATGATGCAGGGAAAAGCTTTACCGAGGTTCCGGTACCCTATGAGGATATCGCAGGTACGAATAACAGTACCTACAATGAACTGCTTCCCGCACATGGATATATTGTAAGCAGGGACTTTACTGCCTTTGTCTGTTATGATGAAACCGGTAGCTACCTGCAATACAGTGAAGATATGGGAAAGACATGGGAAAAAAGCAGAATTATTTCAAGAACCTATCGCGGAGATACGCTTTATCTGTCAAAAACGGAAAACAGCTGCTATATCACACTGGCGACTGATCGTTCACTCGGTCATGAGTATTACAGCACGTTTAAAAGCAGCGATTTAAAAACCTGGAAGCAGCTGTCTGGTAAAGTATTGAATGAGAAAAGAGACATTATCTTTCTTTCCGATGAAACTGCCTACATCGGCGCCGGAACGGATGAACAGGGAAATCCGCTTGTATACTATACAGAGGATGATGGAAATACGTATACCACACTGACAATCCCTGCTCATGAGGTGGAGATATTGGGCAGCAGCTTCAAGCCATTCGTTCAGATGGAATATGTTTATCAGGAGAAGGGAATAACCTATATGATCGTCGCTCAGGGTACAGACGGCGATTATATAAAGAATAATGCTCTTGTCAAGGGACGCTATAAATCAAAGGACGGCATCAACTTTACCTTTGATAAAGAAATCAGTGACTCGCCAACACTGGCAGGTTAGATAGGAGAACCGATATGAAAGCATATATAAGATATGGAAGCATTGCACTCATGATTGCATCCCTCATCCTTACAGGCTATCAAATGACCTGCGGAGCCGTACTGTTTATCTTTTACAATGACAATAAAACCGCCCTGCTTTATCTCCTCAGGGGAGGTCTTGCGGCCCTCATCTTCCTTCTGCTGTTTTATCAGAAGGAGCTAAAGCAGCTGTACCTGAAGCATAAAGCAAATACGTCAGGCTCTCTGGAATAAGCACCTGTATAGAAAAAAGCCTTTCTACTGGATATCAACACCGCTGTGAAGAACTTCATTGCCCGTGTCCTTACACCTGTAGAAAGGTTTTCTTTTTCTCTATGACAGGAAATCAGATGTAGCTATGCATCCATCAGGACAGCTTCAAGAACTCCCTTAACTCCTCCATTCGCTCATACTCACCATGTGCATCGAACGCTTTCTGAATCTCATCCATCGCAAGCTTACGCACCGCATAGGGATACGCCACACTGTTTTCCTTTTCAATATGACGTTCAAGCAGATCAATATATGCCTGAATGAAACCGATCAGACGTACACAGACCTTCTCAGTGACATCCTTCTTTAGCAGCTTCTTCATGGAGCGGATGTAATATCTTGCGAGATCATGCTCCACAAGCATTCCCTGTTCGACAAGGATTTTTCCCTGCGGACTTGCCTGCTTCAAACGGCTGAACACCAGCTCCTCCTCCTTCTGATGATGAAAGACATCCGCATATTCCTGCAGATAATCAAGACAGTTTTTCAGCCATTCCCTGTCCACCTGCTTTGTCCGCAGTATGGATAGCGAGTATTCCTGCATGGCAGCCAGCAGGTGTGAAATCATTTCATGCTCATATTCCAGCTGTTCCACCCATGTAGGGGACACAGCGTCTTTATATAAAACTGCTTCCTTTGCATACTCCTCATATACATAGTCTGCCGGAAGCATTTTTTGAAGAAGCTGTTCCCGCTCCCACAGCCATAAGGAAGGATTTTGGTAATACTGCAGCTGGGAATCATTCTTCCATACAATACGTGCATGTGTATCATCCTGCACTTCCATGACCAGGTTACGTTCACAGGGCATTCCATGAAGAAACAGTGCTTCGATCTGCTTCAGCAGCTGTGTCAGATCGCCATCCACTGTATGCCGCTGTCCAAAGCCTGCAATCACCTGCGCGGCAGCCTCTTTTCCCTGCTCATGTACAAGACGCTCACTTAACACAGCATGCTCGCGCTGTACCTCTTTCATCATTACCTGCAGGCTTTCATGAATGTTGTTTTCATCAATCAGATCCGTCAGCTGCAGCCTGTGACAGCGATGCTTCTGTTCCCTGTGCAACGCAATGCACAAGGCTTCATTCCATTCGCTTAGAAAACAGATGCGCTTATACAGCTGCTGATGAATTCCTCCCAGCCGCTTACTCATGACGGTACTCCCGTATGGCTGCGCACACCTCATCAACGTTCAGGGCATGCAGCTCACAGGCATCGCGTAAGGATTCAAACTGAGAGCTTGGACAACCCAGACAGTGGAAGCCTGCTTCATACAGCACATCCTCCATCCCCTCATCCAACTTCAACAGCTCCGCCATCGTCATATCTCCATAGGATGGTTCACGTTTCGTAATACCGAAATTCTCCATATCTTTTTCAACCTCCTGAATTGTTCTGATTCCATAGCTCTCCTTTAGCCACTGTACGACTTCAGGGCTCAAAAAGGCAGGCAGCGTCGGTCCCAGATGGATATTCTTCACGCCCAGATGCAGCAGTGCCAGCAATACGATGACCGCCTTCTGCTCATACCATGCAATGTTATAGAGGATTGGCAGCTCATTGATATCCTGTAAGCCAAAAGCCTCCTTCAGTGCTTCTGCAATCAGTACCAGAGAATAGGAATCATTGCACTGTCCCGCATCCAGGACACGGGGAATCCCGTTGATCATTCCCAGATCAAGCTTCAGATAACGGTATTTTGCACATCCGGCTGTCAGAATCACCGTATCCTTTGGAAGTGCCCTGGCGAAATCGGTATAGTAGCTTCTGGTGCTGTGCCGGCCATCACAGCCCGCCATAACGATAAACTGCCGGATATCCCCGTTTTTTACGGCTTCCACGATTTGATCCTGTAACGCCATGACCTGTGCATGTGCAAAGCCGCCGATTACACTCCCTGTTTCCAGCTGCTGCGGTGCAGGACAGTGCTTCGCCAGTTCGATAATACAGCGAAAGTCCTTCCTTCCATTCACTGCTTCTATATGCTCAAGTCCGTCATATCCGACAACACCGGTTGTAAAGATGCGCTGCCTGTAGCTGTCCTTTACCGGAATGATGCAGTTGGTTGTCATCAGAATCGGCCCGTTGAATGCTTCAAATTCCTCATTCTGTTTCCACCACGCATTTCCGTAATTCCCTTTGAAATGCTCATATTTCTTAAATTCCGGATAAGAATGCGCCGGCAGCATTTCCCCATGTGTATAAATATCGATTCCCTGTGAACGTGACTGTTCCAGCAGCTCCTTTAAGTCATGCAGATCATGTCCGGATACCAGAATACCCGGACGGCTTCCTGTTTCCAGAGATACCGTGGTGATTTCCGGCTGACCATAGGTGGCTGTGTTTGCTTCATCCAGCAGTGCCATGGCCTGTACTCCCATCTCGCCGGTCTTATCAAGCAACGTCAGATACTCCTTTTGTTCGTGATCCTCCAGCAAATATACAAGGGTGCTGCGGACAAAGCTGCTTAGCTCTGCTTTCCGGAATCCCAGCACAGCTGCATGCGACAGATAGGCGCACAGCCCCTTCAGTCCGTACAAAATAAGCTCCTGCAAGGAACGCACAGTCTCTTTCCGGTTCTTCAGGCATCCCTCCCGTGCCAGCTCCTCCACAGATTTTCCGGTATATGTTTTTTCAATCGCCCTGCGGATATCCGCTGTGGAAAAGTTAGCATTCGTTATCGTCATGAACAGATTGTTCATAAGCTGTTCGTCCGATGCTGTATCATATAATGCGGCATACTGACTTGCCCGTATCAAGGCATCCTGCAGATTGGCGCACGCTGCACTTTTCCCGCACATGCCCTGTACGGTACATGCCGTCTGGTTCATCGTTTCCTGGCACTGAAAGCAAAACATTTCTTCCATATTACCGCTCTCCCTTCTGTATCAGCAGCATACGGCTGTTTGTGTCTGCACGCAGGGCATGTATAACAGATGCCGGAAGATGAACTGCCTCCATACCCTGTATTTCCTTTTCTTCTCCATCAACGGTGAATATAATACGTCCCTCCAATACGATTGCCAGCGCTGTCCGCGTGCTCGTATGTTCCAGAATTTCCTCTCCCTGAGCCAGTGCAAACAGCGTTGTGCTTCCGTTTTGCGTCAGTATTTTCGACACGATAGCACCGTCCTGCATTCCTGCCATTTCCTGTATTGTTTCTGTTTTCACAGATATCGCCTCCTTGCTTACGAAGCAAGTATAGCTCGCAGACAGAAAAAAAGCGGTAATCTATATTACCGTTTTAAAGCTTCCATGCTCATCAAGAACCAGAAGTCCGTCATCCACCATGCGATACAGCTCTCTGGAAAGAGCCGGTCGGCTGACACCGAGAAAGCTTGCCAGCTCATGGCGCTTCAACAGAACATCGGGATGCTGGTGCATATATTCCATGATTTTTTCACGTAGGCTGTCCTTCATTAACAGCTTCAGCTTCTGTGACAGCGTATATGCTTTTTGTGAAAGCATGACATTCAGATTCCGGCTGATTTGGGGAAACCGGTGCAGCACACTGCGGGGAATCATAAGCACCGTGCTTTTCTTCATCGCTTCCGCAGAAAAGGGAAGCTTTTCATCAATAAATAGATAAACCTCTGCAAAGCAGTCCATCGGCTCCCGTATGATGGTCAGAATATTGCGGGTACCGTCCGGTGTATCATCAAAAACACAAACCGCTCCCTCCAGCAATACAAACAAATACTTCGGTGTGTCTTCCTTATGGAAAATGATTTCCCGGCGCTGAAACGTTTTCGTGACAGACTGCGCCTTCAGCTCTGCGACCTCCTCCGGTTTCATCTGATCCAGAATATGCATCTGCTTCATGGCTTCACCTGCTTTCTCTGCTTTTATGCGGCAAATGCATTGCTTATTTTTATAACAAAGCGAAGATACCGGTATACTTCATCATAGCTGTCCTTCTGTATGCGTACCGTGCATTCCGATATCCGTGTCACGCCGTCCATGCGGGAAACAAAATCGGCATTGCGTTCATGATGAAAGGTGATATCCACACAATGTGGTTTTTTGGCATAGACAGGCGCTTGTCCACAGTGTGCTTCCATGGATGAAACGGCACGCTCATAGCGTTCCTCCAGCATTTGCCAGCTGCAGGAAAGGGCACACTGGGAAGAGATTGCACGCTTGGTTTCCACATAAGCAAACGGCATCGGCAGTTCCTCCTTCAGCTGTTCCTTCAACAGATTATCGCCGCTGATGAGCACGATTGGAACACCGTATTCCCAGGCAAGACGGGCATTGATGCCGCTCTCTCCCATTTCCTCGCCGTCAACGCGGATGCTTCTCACCAGGGTTCCCCATATCGTGTGTGCCATGACGCCGCGGGTATTGCTGCGACAATGATATCCGACAAAGCATACACCGTCAAAGGTATCGTCCAGTCCCTCCATCATTCCATATTCCTTATAAGCACCATTGCTTACCACCATACAGGCACGCGGGTCCAGTCTTGATGCGCTCAGATTATCCATATTGCCATGACCGTCATTCACCACGACTTCCTCAGCTCCTGCCGTAAACAGCTTATCAATCAACAGGTTTACCTCCGAAATCATATTCGTGCGGTATTCCTCATACTCTGTGCCATTCTTCGCAGTATGTGCAAAGGCCCCGTTTCCCCAGATTCCTTCGATATCCGCAGAAATATACAGTTTTTTCATAGCTGCCCCCTGTTTATTCATAAGCGTCATACTTTGCGGCATTTCCTCTGGCTTTTTCCACAGGATACTTCTTTTCATTCTTTTCCATTTTATCCAGAATGATGTCTTCCATATTCACCTGCAGCTTATCCGCGAGCTGCATACAGTAAATCATCACATCCGCAAGCTCCTCACACACCGCGCGGTGTTCATATTTCTCCGGATCCCACTGAAAGCATTCCAGCAGCTCCCCTGCCTCTATGCAGATGGATTTTGCCAGATTATCCGGCGTATGAAACTGATCCCAGTCACGATCCTTTACAAAAGCTCTTACTCTTTCGATTGCTGTTTCCATAGTATACCTCTTTTCTTTATGTTCTATTGTCTTTTTGTGCAGTACAGCTTCTGCAGCTGTATGCATCCAGCGCTATTGTATCATATATCCTTACTGTCGTGTATTCCCAACACATACCGTTCTACGATATGCAGACCTTACAGTCTTTAACAGATCGTCTTGCAAGCTCATGAAGCTGACCCTCTGTGCCTGATTTTTAAACAATTGATAATCAGGGTGATCAACAGCAGTAGATACAGGAGCAGGACAAAACTGATAAGGAATAAAAATTCCAGCGGCCGACCATATCCCTTTGTCGTTATGATCCAGATCAGAAGCACAGCACATGCTATGTGGTTCACCCGCCCCCAGATGAAATAGCGTTTGTCGCATACCTTCTTCTTTTTCAGCAGGGAAAGCGTCCCCACTGTCAGCATGATGGAAATCGCCAGTCCGTGCATAAAAATAGGTATCAGCGTGGCATTTTGGTTGAAATCTGTAAGATAAAGGTTCATTGAATACCCCTTTCCTGTATCGTGTGCACGATAATGATAAATGTGTAAATTGCCTTTATCCGATGAGGAGGAGCAGGAAATTGCCGTGAATCCGATGGTTTTCCATACCGGTAAACGGATGCATCTGCATTATTTATAGCATATATCGTACAGCTTGTATAGGATGAAATACTTAAGCATTCTTAAGTCGAAAAAGGATACTTCTTTTATCATAAAGCAGGGTTACGCCCTTATGAAGCAGGCAGCTTTGCAAAGCAGCTGAAAAAAAGACAGAAGCCGGCTTGTATGGCTTCTGTCTGTTCTTATCTTCTTACATACGTGCATGCAGCATCATATCGATTAAGCCTTCTGCCTCCTTTGGACAGTTGCATCTTCCAATGCGTGTGTTTCCTTCCATATTATAGAAGCCGCTTCCCGCACTGACGAGCAGCTTACGGTCTGTCGCAAGCTTTAACAGACTTGCCATTTCCTTCTTTGTATGCATTGGATGGAAGACTTCAATTCCCTGTACACCCATGAGCAAAGCCTCGTCCAGTAGCTCCGGCTCCTGTACCAGCAGCTTTCCTGGATGGGCAAGCACAGAGATACCGCCCGTCAGTTCAATGACATCCAGTACATCCTTAAGATATGGATACTTCACAGGTACATAGCATGGCTTTCCGTATGCGAAGTAATCTTTATTCAAAGCTCGCCATCCGAATTCATCTCTGCGATACGGCTTTAAAATGGCACAATCATCAAATTCCGGTCGATTCAGTACATGCTTGGCAATCAGTTCACCGCTCAAACGCTGGAACCGGTTGCTTTTCAGAAGCCGTTCCTCATCAATATTACGTCCGAGCAATGCCTCAAATCTGCGGACACGGTCAATGCTGGCCCTCTTCTCATTCACCAGACTTTCATTTTCAATATGTGCGAATAATTCACTGTTATACTGAATGAAATAACCGAGAATACGCACACGTCTTCCACGCAGATCACAGTTGATTTCAATACCCGGAATATAGGTTACACCATACAGCTCACTCATTCTCACCGCAATACTGTTTGCCTTTGCACAGTCCAGATCGGTTATGGAAACCGTCCGAATGTGGTTGCGCTTCGCATATTGGAAAATCTCTTCGACATTATACTGCCCGCGATCGGAGAAATTGGAATGAATATGCAGATCCATCGTATTCATAATCAATTCCGGCTGCTCAGCCTGTTTCGGCAGCGGCTGCTTTACCGCCTGCGGAGCTTTTTCTTTTTGTACAGGCTGTTGTGCTTTCTCTAATGCAACAACCCGTGTTCCAAGAACAAGATCAATCAAAGAGCGATGACGGCTGTCCGCAAGCGTAAACAAACCGTTCAACCCCCAGTATGCAACAACACCGAATGCATTTGTAAAATACATCAGGATGATAAACGGAAGATCGAAGCCTACAAGCTCCCGCAAAAGAAGCTGCTGTCTGCTGGCCCTGCGCCCGCTTTTCTTGACCACCTTAAAGCCGAACATGCGCATGCCAACACTCTGTCCGCCGGTTTGCCGGTAGATATAGCTGTTCAGAAATAAAATAGAGATAACAAGCAGCCCCCCGATAAAGATGCTGATCAGCTTAATGCCGGAGATGCTGATGATATTTCCCAGCACGGCAAGCAGAATAATATTCCATAAAGCAATCGGACACAGCATGATGCTGACATCCATACAGAATGCAAGCAGCCGATCCTTACTGTCCTGTACATTCAGCGGACGAATGCCGTCCACAGCCAGCTGATATTGTTTTTCTGGTGTTTTCCTCATTTTTTTCATGCCTTCACCTGTTTTCCTTCTCTTCATACGTTAACAGTCCTGTCTTGACACAAAGCGTGCCCAGCAGCCCCGACAGCACAAAAGACACTGTCAGTATATAGATACATTTGATATCAATTGTTCTTCCCTGCAGAAATCGCAAGCTGGTACCAACCGCCGCCGCAACGGACAGCAGGGGTATGAGCATATATTTTTTCAGGCTTCCAGTATCAAGCTGATACTCTGCCCCGCAGGCAGGACAGCGCAGATGCACATAGCCCTTTATAAAATGCAGTTTGATAGGAGTACCGCATTTTTCACATGTAAATATCTTCATCCTTGTTTAACCTCACAAAGATATTATACTACAGAATCCGCATTTGTATATGGTATTTCCCGTCTTAAGAAAAAGTTAAAGATTCCCGTACAGTTGTCTGTACCATGCTTTTTCATCCTATATTTTACACGGGGATATCCGTTACAGTATATGGTATCGCCCTGTGATTTAGTAGAAGAATCCGTTGAAGTTTTTCTTCCATGTCCAACAGCTTTTCCAAAAAAACGACAGGATGAGAAGTTCTGCTGCCGCTTTCTTCGCTTATCTTATTTCTTTCGACAAACATAAGAAAATATTAAGGCTTCTCCTCTTGTGGAAATATCCGTTCTCCTATATCATATATACACATGAAGGGAGTTTTTGCATGTCCATGAAATATAAAAAAGAGCTGTCCTATGTATGCCTAGGCATATCCATAACGGCAATGCTGCTTTATTTTTATCTCACAATAGAAAATTATCTGAACTTCTCAGGAATCGTTATGTTTTCTGTCCTCATATGCTCGACACTGATCCTTGGTGTCTGCCTGCAGAACCGTCTCTATGATACACAAAAGCAAACAAGAAATCTGCGTCTCATGTGGACCGTCCTGTTTTCCTTCTATATATTTCAAATGATCTATATCCTCTTTTTTGCCAGTGAGTTCGCACGAGATTATGTAGACCTGCGCTCGCAGTCCTATCCGGATGCCCTGCGGATGCAATGGGAATATGGAACCAGTCTGAAGCCGTTCGCAACCATTCATCAGATGATGGCGATTTTCGATATGCCGTATGTGGACAACCGGATTGCCGTTATGAATCTGCTGGGTAATTTTGTCGCCTTTATGCCGTTTTCCTTTTTCCTGCTTTTACTTACTGACTGGGCGAAAAGTCCTGTGAAGCTGCTGCTCCGTATGGCATTTATCATCATCATGGTAGAGATTCTGCAGTTTTTTACACTGAGCGGTACTATGGATATTGATGATTTTATCCTGAATTTCAGCGGTGTTCTGTTGTCTTATATAATTTTACGTTTTACTCCGTTGTATAAAAGTCTATCTGTCTTTTTGAAAAAGTAAATAGTATTTTCCATTCGGCTCATACTTCGTTCACTAGAATCTAGCTTTGTGATCTTCGCCTAGACAAACAAAATCAGCGTATGGATTCACATTTAATCAATTCAGGAAGCTTAAAAATAAAGATACCAAAGCAGGTTGAAATTATAAAATTTCGTTTTGATACACCAAAAGCATATCTCTATATTAATATCCATTGTATGTTATAGATGCATCCCTTATAATATTGCTATGCTTACAGACTGACATGAAAAAGGAGCTTAACAATGAAAAACAAAACATTATGGACGGATACCGAAGGAAAGCCTATACAGGCACATGGCGGAATGATACTGCAGCATAAAGGAATATATTACTGGTATGGAGAGAACAAGGATACGGAAACAGTTAATCGTCACGTCGATTTTATTGGTATTTCCTGTTACTCCTCTGAAGACTTGGAAAACTGGAGGAATGAAGGTATTGTACTTTCACCGGTAGTAAACAACCCTGCACACATGCTGTATATCAAAAACATATGTGAACGCCCCAGAGTATTATATAATAAAAGCACCAAGCAGTTTGTAATGTATACCCATGCGGATACTGCAGATTATTACTATGCCGGTGTTAATGTTGCGGTCGCAGCTTCTCCAACCGGACCATTTGTCTGGCTAAAGAGCTTTCAGCCCAACCGGCAGGACAGCAGGGATATGACGCTGTTTCAGGATCTGGACGGCAGTGCCTGGCTGATTCACAGTGCAAATTACAATAAAACAATGAATATTGCACGATTAAGTGATGATTATCTGGATGTTACCGGTTCCTATATCAGTATTTTCCAGGATCAGGAGCGGGAGGCACCGGCCATCATGTATTCCCATAACCGCTACTACATGATTACTTCCGGATGCAGCGGATGGGAACCCAATCCCTCCTTATATGGCATCTGTGACCATCTGATAGGACCATGGAAGCTGATCGATAATCCTTGCACCGGTCCTGCATATCGTACCACCTTTGACGGACAGGGGACCTGTATTTTCTTTGTGCAGAATCAGCCCTATGTACTGCTGGATCACTGGCACCCGGATGATTTGCGCTCCTCTGCCTACAGCATGCTTCCGATTCAGATATCAGATAACGGAGGATTAAAGATTGAATGGCAGGATGAAACGTTCTTCACAAATAGCAAAAGAAGAGAAGGAACCTCATAAAAGGTCTTTCTCTTCTTATTTTCATTTACTGCTCCAATGACATTTTCATTAACGCTTCCCTTGCGTTATCAATGCTTTGATCAAGCAGCTGATCCACATCCTCTGCATAATCCCTTGATAAAACCAAATCCAGCAAAAGAGGAAAGTTCGTGCCGGTTACCGCTCTGGCATAGTCATACTGAAAGGTAGCCATTGCGGCAGCTTTAAAAGGAGAGCCGCCCGGCAAGTCAGTGAGGATAATGACATTTCCGTCGATAAACCTTTCCACTTCCTTATACATCGTGTCGCACAGGTCTTCAAAGGAGGTTCCCTCCTGAAAGCTTATGCAGACAAGATGCTCACACTCCCCATTTAACAGCTTCAAGGAGCTGTACATCCCTGCTGCAAAGTCACCATGACCGCAGATGATAAGTCCTGTCATTACGATCTCCCCCGTTTCTTTTCTCTGGCCTTCTGCACACTGCTCATGAAAATCTCTGCACGCTTTGGATCAATTGGATTTTTCATATTTCCATTTTTCACCCATGTTGCGACCGATACACCATCATAGTATTGCAATAGCTCTTCAATGTTTTCGCCATTGGCGCCTCCACCTAAAATTACCGGTGTATCCGGAAGCTTTTTACGTACAGCATGTATCATTTCAAGGCTTTCCTCCTTGCTTTTGCCGGATACAAACAATCCATCCGCAAAAGCCTCATGCACTGCTTCCCATGCTGCATCATCAATCGGCTTACCACCTAACGGGATTCCATGAACCTCCTGTATATCCGCATATACGGGAACCTTGGAGCGTATTCTCTTACGCAAGGCTGCGATTTCAACACACTGCCCCTCCAATATACCTGCACTTGTAACATTTGCGCCTGTAAACAGATGCTCCACACGTACAAAATCGGCATGTACGGCATCCGCCACGGCAAGGCTGGCAACGCCATCCCAATTCACAAGAACACCAAGGATAAGCTGCGGATACTGATGCTTTATTTCATATGCGATACGCGTCATATAGGCGATTGCCTCCGGAGCTGCAATTTGCTTGATTGGCATATCGTTCATATTTTGTAAAATTACGCCGTCAAAGCCATTATCCACAATCATTTGTGTTTCTTCCAAAACCTCTGCAACGATATCATCAATCGTTTTATCCTCATGCCGGTAGCTTCCAGGCAGCGCACTGGGCTGGATCATGGCAAATGCCGTACAATCAGGTTTAAACATCATCTGCACCTCTCAGTTCTTTTATATACTTCATGCTTATATCATACAGTTGCGTAGCCGGAATTACTCCCTGCTCCGTGATGAACGCCTTGATAAACCCCGGTGACACCGCAAGCAGCTCCGGTGCTGTATAATCAATGGTTCCCTTCACCTGCTTCGGATTTGCCACAGGCTCCAGCTTGCTTCGCAAATCGTTTATCACCGTACATTTCTCTTTTCCATACACAGGACGTACATCCAGCTTGATCAAAGGGGATATAAAATACAGCGGCACATGAAAATAATCACAAAGCAGACCGACAATATCAGATCCGGTTGTATTGAAGCCCGTACCATCCGGGTATATGCTCTCTGCCCCCATAAAAACACCATCACAGGATTTCATATAATACATCATGCTCGCATCAGGAATGAAATGAATCTGATGTCCTGCTTCAAGACATGGCTGAACGAAGGGAGCACCGCCATTGATCACACGGCTTTCCGGTATATAAATACGCTTGGGACCGTTGATTTTACGCAGGAATGCTTCCACACTGCTGGAATAATCATATACCATGATTGCAGACATACGATTCCCTATTTCCACAGCATAGGAAACAGCGGTTTCTGATGCGGCCGTACAATCCCGCTCATATTGCTTTTTCACATCTATAATACGCTGTGCATAGGTACGAATATCACGTTCCTCATGCTGTCTGTATCCGGCAGTCATCAGATAGACAGCATTCGTTATCGCCTGCGATGCCTCTCCTCTGGTATGAATAAAAAACTGACAGACCTCCTGGATTCGCTCCAGCATTTCCGCTATCGTACGATTCGTTTCAACACTGTCAACAGCAATTTGCTCAATCATTTTCCCAATCATTTGAATATGCTTGCTAGCCCCTAATACTCTTTGCTCAACAATGTCATCAAAGTCCTTCACAGCAGCAGCCGGAAGAGCTTTCCTCGCCTTTTCTAAATTTACTGTATACATTCTTTTTCCTCACATCTGCAGCAGACGTTTGGCATTTCCATCCGTAAACATCTGCAGCTGATTCTCTTTCAAATCAAATAAATCAAATACCTCCACAGCATTTTTTGTAAAACGCTGCGGATAAGTTGTTCCGAATACGATCTGTTCTTCACGAAGCTGCCGGAATGCCTTTTTCAGAATCTGCATTTCATACTGATTACTCGTTTCTACATATGCATTTTTATTCCGCTTTACAATATCCACGCAGCTGTACCCGTAATCAAAGCATCCCATATGCAAATAGATAAACGGTATTTGCGGATATCTTCTTGTATACGATTCCCACTGATGCGGCAAGGCCTTTGCGCCAATACCGGAAAATACCTTAACTGGCAAACCGCGCTCCTGCAGCATTGCGAACACATCATCCAGAACAGGACAATCATCGGGAGCATAGCCATGACGATATGAATCGAATTCTATCATACGGATTTCTTTCAGCGAGCAGGCATGTCTTGTATCCTCGAGAATCGTGGATAGTGCAGGATTCAGCACTGCACATCCGATCAAACGCTCAGGGTATTCCTTTACCAGCTCAGCAATTTTCTGGTTTCCGTCTTGCACATCATCATAGCGCATATCTGAAATAACACGCCGATTGATATGGAAACGGTCCATATCCTGCAAGAGCTTTTGCACACTGCCTTCTCCACTGTCTGTTTTTAAATGCGAATGAATATCTATCATCAGAGCACCTCCTTAGCCAAGAATGCCTGCATAAACTGCAAGTATAGCAAACACCATTGTGAAGAAAATCAGTTTAACTGCCGAGATTTTTTTCTTTGTTACCAGATAATACATCAGGAAGGTATAGGCCAGACCCAGAACCCCCGGCATCAGACCATCCAATGTCTTCTGAATATTGATAACTGTCTCACCGGACTTTATTTCAATCGGAATGTTCATAACAACCAGAGCCGGTATGAAGCCTCCGACAATCGTATAGGCAGCGATTGCGGCAATATCTGTAATTTTGGAAATCAGACCACTGGAGTTAATTTTTTCAACAAGCTTGATTCCCTGCTTATAGCCCTGAAATACTCCCAGATAGCGGATGCCCAGGGAAACGATACTCATACCGATAACAAAGAATATCGGTCCTACCCATCCCAGATTGGCATGTACAAGAGAAATGGCAAGACTTGCCAGAATAGGTCTTGCTGTACCATTCAGCAAGGAATCCCCAAGGCCTGCAAGAGGTCTCATAAGGGCAGTTTTTACCGCATTGATTGCATTGGGATCCATATCCGGATCATTTGCGTGCATTTCTTCCATTGCCGCAGCAATTCCGACAGGAATAGCACTTGTGATATCATTTGTCAGAAAATATTCCATATGCCGTTCATAAGCCTCCCGCTTATCCTCATCATTGTCATAGACCTTTTCAATGACCGGCATCATAGCCTGAGTAAAGCCGGCATTTTGCTGGCGCTCATAGTTATTTGCTCCACGGATCGTAAGCTGACCGCGGAATACCTTCCATAAATCTTTTTTTGTTAGTTTCTTTGCTTCCATTTGCCTACTCCTTTCCCTCATCTGCAAGTTTGAAATAGTAATACAGTGCCGCAAAAACAACAGCCAGCAGTGCAATGCCTACCATATTGATTTGCAGATAGGCCGCAAAGAAAAATCCGAGAAACAGGAACGGCCACATGGTATGATTTTTGATAGAGCTGAGCAGTAAAGCAAAACCGACAGCACCTACCATGTTTCCTCCTACAGATAATCCGGTTATAATCTTATCCGGAATCGCTTTAATGATATCTGCTACAAAATCGGCACCAAAATATACAGCAAGAAAGGTTGGTACTCCATAGAGAAGGGCATTCATCGCCATTGTAAAGACGATATTGTTCATAACCAGCCCTCTTGTATCCAGTTTTTCAATCGCATGCTCCGCTCTATGCATAAACCATACATTGATTACGGAATTTTGCACCGTCTCCGCAATCTGACCTATGAAGGATACAGGAAGTGCAGTTGCTACTGCCAGATCTGTCCCTCCGCCACCCAAAATGGCTACAGCAGTTGCGATTGCTGTTGAAATCGTGGGATTGGGAGGTACTGCTGTTCCAACAAAGATAACAGCAAGAAACATAAGCTCAACGGTTACACCTACCTGCAATCCGGTATTGAAATCCCCCATGATAGCACCAACCAGTGGTCCAATAAATATTGGGCGGAAGATGTGTGTCTGTGTTGTATGTGCATCAATAAATGCAATTGTCACAGCCAGCGCGACAAGAAATGCTTGTAAAAATAAACTCATAAAATTCCCTTCCTTTCTAAATTAAAGCAGATTTACCAGAATCTGTTTATGCTCATTTGGTACAGCGCGTACTTCAACCTCCACCTTTTCTGCAAGAAGACGAATATCCTTTTCTTCCTCATCATTCAGCCAGCAGTTCCCCAGAATTTTTCTTTTCCCCTTTTTCATATTGATATTTCCGACATTTATACTTTTTACATCGCTGCAGCTGTCAATCAAATACAACGCCTGCTTCGGACCGCGTACAAGCAGCAGTGTTTTTGTATCACTCTCGTCTTTTTGAATCAGCTGCTTTGCATCCTCAAGACTCATAATTTTTAAATCAACCTTTTTCGGTGTTGCCATTTTGAGGAGGGACTGCTGCAGGGTATCCTTCGCAGCCGCATCATCCGCAACCAAAATCTGCTTAGCATCACTATGTGCTATCCAGGCGGTTACCACCTGTCCGTGAATCAGTCGATCATCAATTCGAAACGTAGTTATGTTCATATCTGTTCCTCCCTTACTCGCTTCCATAATTTTTCAGCATTCCGATAAAAAATATCAGCGCGCTGCTCTTCTGTTAATTCCAACTCATAAAATTTGCTGATCTCCATATTTACCGGCTTATAGGGCCAGTCCGTACCAAAGCAGACATGTTTCGATCCCAGCACAGCTATCGCTTTTTTTAATACCTCTACATCCATTTGTCCGGAGGTTTCCACCCAGACATTCGGTAAATCCTTAACCGCTTCTATCGTGGACATCCCGAATTCATAATACCCGATGTGAGTGAATACAAAACGGACATGCGGATGCTTTTTGGCATATTCTGCCCAGACATAGGGATTGCTGATTGGTGCAGTACCGACATGGGTTTGCACATGCACACCATAGGAATCGATTTTGTCCAGCAGGCGATCGAGGGATCCGGAATTATCCGGATAATAGCCATGCTTCCAGGAATGAAACTTCACTGCACTCATGCCATATGTCCCAAGGCATAGGTCTATTTCATTTTCTGCAGCTGCATCCTTTGGATTGATAAACGCATAGCCCTCAATGACCTCTGGATATTCCTGCATTGCACGGTAAATCAAATCATTCTGCTCTCTTGTAGATATCCCTGAAAGACAGCTGATACCGACCTTTTCAATACCATACCTCTTCAAATCTGTTACCAGCTCGCTGGGTGTGTTTTCATCTCCGGAGCTTGTCTTCCCTAAATGGGAGTGAATATCATAATACTTCAAGTCGTCTCCCTCCTGTTCTAATCATGATATAACATGTTACAGCCATATAATAACTTATTATATCATGTTTGTCAATATTAACTGTATGAATTACAAATTTTGTTATCTATGTAAGCCTTTTACATAAAAACATGTGGTATAATAGCTGTTCACTTGTTATATCATTGAAACAAAAAAGTAATGGCGGACTGGATTATATGCCCTTTTTCATTCTATTTACTTATGAAGCAATACGGTATGCATTACTTTGCTGTAAATTAAAAAGAGCAGCAAACAACCGTTCACTGCTTTCATCAAAAATATGACATATTCATTTTCCTCAACGGGATATCATAAGCATGCAGACAGGCTCGTGAAGCCACAGAGTGAAAGCCTACTGCAACAGATCAATAAGCTGATTATAGCTCATCCTTTTTCAATGTAATGATATATTTGTATTCATCCGCTTTATAGGAATTTATCGATAATTCCAGCGGCCTGTTCTTGTAATCATAAGTGATTCGCTCTCTCCTAAATAACGGCTCTCCTTCATTCATATAAAGCTCTTTCCGCAATGCCGTAGATGGCATTACCGCCTCTATGGATTCTACTGCACGCTCTATATGGAGACCCTGTTCTTCATATAAGGCATAGATTGATGTTTTTTCATTCAATACATCTGCGTGTAGTTCAAAACCGGTTTGCCTCGATATAAACTGTTCATTCATCCCGATGATTCTTCCATTTTTCAAGCGCAGACGTTTCAGGCGGTAAATATCAGCGCCCTCCTGAAGCTGTAAGTAATCACATACGATTCCGGAAGCTTTCATTTCTTCAAATTCCAAGATAATAGAAGAAGGCCGTTCCCCGGACTTCATAGCATCCTGTGAGAAACTGCTGACACCGACCAAATCGGTATATTTTCTATTCGCCAGCACCATAGCACCTTTCCCCTTTTGCACTTTTATAAATCCGGCAAGCTCCAAATCCTGAAGTGAACGTCTAATCGTTATACGGCTGACATTGAATTCCGCTTGTAAGGATGCTTCTGATGGCAGAAGCTCATTTTCTTTATATACTCCATTTTCTATTCGTTTCTGCAACTCCTTGTAAATCTGCAGATACAGCGGAGCACCTTCTTTTTTCTGCATTGTTTCATCCCCTTTCCTGAATGTAGTTCCCCTTAAAATATAACACAACATGTTATAAAAATAAAGATAACATGATATAACATCTTCTCTTTTTTTAAGTTTTTACTTCGTTCATGTGATAAAGAACACATAAAAATGGCAGAACCATGTATGAGAATGAAGAAGGACAGATGCAGAAGCCCTCATACTTTCTGGAATTTCCGGTATATCTATTGCATAGCATTTTATGTGTTGATTCACTGATATAATACATGTTGTCGAAGACGGATATGCATACAAAAAGGAATCAGATTCAGACTGATCCCTCTTTGTATTATTTCAATGTGTTTTCCACTGTCTGAAGCAAATCCTCTGCAGTTAATCGGAATTCCTTCTGCAAGAATTCCGGAGTACCTACTGCGCCGAAGCGTTCTTTAACACCATGTCGTTTGAACTTCACAGAGATATTGTTCTCCGCAAGAACCTCTGCGACAGCACTTCCCAGACCACCGATAATCGAGTGATTTTCAAATGTTACAACAGCCTTTTTCCCTGCTGCCTCACGAATGATCAGCTCCTCATCCAGCGGCTTGATGCAGAACATATCGATGACTTCCACGGAAATTCCTTGTTTTGACAATACTTCCGCACAATCCAGTGCATCGCTCACCAGCTGTCCGGCAGATATAATCAAAACATCGCTTCCTTCTCTTACAATATTTCCTTTTCCAATTTCAAAGGTGGAGCCTTTTTCGTATACATTGCGTACATCCTTACGATTTGCACGGATATAATGCACACCCTCCATCCTTGCGAATTCTCTTATGATCCAGTCCAGCTGTACCTCATCGGCTGCATCGCATACCACAGCATGCGGAATTGCGCGCATCAGAGCGACATCCTCCCATGTAGTATGTGTTCCCCCGTTTGGCCCTGCCGTAAATCCGGGATCCGAACCGTATATGTTCATTGTATTACCGGCATATGCACCGGACAGGAAAATCTGATCGTAGATTCTTCTGGAAGCAAAGGGTCCAAACGTATGTAAATACGGTTTGAAGCCTGTCACAGACAGCCCTGCCGCAACACCTGTCATGTTTGCTTCTGAAATACCGCACTGAATGAACCGGTCCGGATTGCTTTTCTGAATCTTGGTAAAGCCGCTTGCACCGCCAAGGTCAGCTTCCATTGCCACAACCTGAGCATCGCTCTTCATCATATCCTGCAGTGTTTCCACGACAACCATACGCAGCTCTTTCCCTTTTTTACTGCGGTCTTTGCTGAGAGTAAACATTCTACTGTCCCTCCTTTTCAATAAATTGCTTTAAATCTGCAATTGCCTTATGTGTTTCATTGATAACTTCATCACTGTTGAATTTGACAGAATGATTGGATACCATTTCTTCAAAGTACGGTACACCCTGTCCTTTGATCGTATCCAGAACAATACATACTGCCTGATCCTTTACCGCTTTGGCCTGTTCAATTGCCGCATCAATCGCTTCAATGTCATTTCCCTTTACGACCTGAACATCAAAGCCGAATGCCTTCATCTTATCAGGAATACTGAAAGGATTCATGACATCCTTCGTATACCCGTCAAGCTGCCGCTTGTTATCGTCAATAATCACGATACAGTTATTCAGCTTATAATGAGCAACATACTGGAAGGCTTCCCAGCACTGCCCTTCATTCAACTCGCCATCTCCCACAATCATGTAGACATAACGACTTGATCCTTTCATACGCAGCCCCGTCGCAATACCTGCAGCAGCACTTGTACCCTGTCCCAGAGATCCGGTTGTCATGTCAACACCCGGAGTTTTTGTACGGTCGGGATGACTTGGAAGTCTTGTACCACCATCATTCAGTGTCATCAGCCATTCCTTGTCGAAGAAGCCCTTCTCTGCCAGCGCACAGTACCAGGCAGGTCCCGCATGTCCCTTTGATAAAACGACCATATCGCGATCCTCCATCTTCGGGTTTTTCGGATCCACATGCAGCTGTTTACCATACAGAACACTCATCAGTTCAACGATGGATAGAGAACCTCCCAAATGTCCGTATCCTCTGTGTTCCAGCATTTCCAGTATATCCATTCGCAGTTGTGCAGCAAATACCTGCAATTCCTTCAGTTGTGATGTTTCCAATGCTATTACCTCCTTTTCAGATAGCGTGCAAGCCTTCAGGCAATGTATGGTACAGCTCTTTTTACGTTCGCTGTACAATTAGCGATGCTCCTGCTTTCACGCTTATTTCTGCTGTTTTTTATCAAAAATTTGTAAAGAAAAAGAAGGATGGAAGAAACAGCCTTCTTTTTCCGTTTTTTTAAAGACCGAATACTTCTTTCAGCTTGGTTTCGATTTCATTCATATCCATAAGCTGATTTAAGATGATCTTGTTTTTGTAGCTCGTCATCTGAGGTGCAAGGTCTGCTCCGATGACAAATAGGTCAGCACTTCCTTCTGTTACTTCACCGATTGCCGTATGCTCAACCTTTACACCGGATACACCCAGCTTCTTCAGAGCTTTTTCGACATTCATGCTGACGATCATGCTGCTTCCAAGTCCCTGTCCGCAGCAACACATAATGCTTCTGATTTCCATAATTTATTTTCCTTCTTTCTAAAGCCTATTCAGCTTTTTTTGCTTTCTTAGGTGCAACATAATTGTACACGATAGGAATCAGGAATACAACCGCACAGACACCTAACAGACCAACGCCCTGAACAATCTGAGCGATATTTCCGAAGACGATTCCCATCCAGGAGAAGTCTGCATCAGAGAATGTACAGTTAGCGAAGTTCAAAGAACCCATAACCGGCATACAGATTGCAGGCAGGAAGGTAATCAGTAACCCGTGCATGAAGCTTCCAAATACACAGCCCTTTAATCCACCCTCAGCATTTGCAAATACACCGGCGGTTGCTCCACAGAAGAAGTGAGGAATAACACCAGGCAGAATCAATGCAACGCTCATGATGCTGGAATCGATGAATCCAAGAATGAACAGACCTACGATACCGCCAAGGAAGGATACCAGGAATCCAATCAGTACAGCGTTTGGTGCATAAGGGAATACGACCGGACAGTCAATTGCAGGTACAGCACCCGGCACCAGCTTTTCAGCAATACCACGGAATGCAGGAACGATTTCACCAACGATCAGACGAACACCGCTCAGGATGATGTAAACACCACCGGCGAAGCTCAGACCGCTTGTAATAGCCCATACAGCCCAGTGTGTCTTTGTTTCAGCCCCAACGTTCAGCAGACCAGCCAGGTTTGGATATTTTTCAAGAACAGCTGCAGCATCAGCACTCAGGATACCCTTGCTTACCGCCACAGTTGTAACGATCAGGAAGAAGATAACCATCGTAAGACCGATTGCTACGGTTGTATCACGCAGGAATGTCAGACGCTGAGGGAAGTTAACTTCCTCTGTTGATTTCCCTTTGCCCTTGAACAGCTTCCCACACTGTGCAGCAAACCAGTATCCGGCACCACCGAAGTGACCGAAGCCAAGCTCATCCGTTTTTGTAATCTTGCGCATTGTCGGCTGACAAAACGCAGGAGAGAATGCCATGATGAAGCCAAGCAGAAGTCCGCCGCCCAGCCACAGCTGCCAGCTGGTAAGACCACCGACATTCAGAATAACGGCAAGCATACATGCCATGTAAAGAGTATGATGACCTGTTAAGAAAATGTAGTGCATTCTTGAGAAACGAGCCATAATGATATTGAAGACCATACCCAGACACATGATATAAGCAGTATCTGTAGCGAAGTCCTTCAGAGCCAGAGAAACGATGGCTTCATTGTTTGGTACAACCCCCTGCATACTAAATGCATAATTGAACAAATCACCGAACGCATTCAATGATCCGGACTGCAGGAACGAAGCTCCGGCAGATAATACGAGGAAGCCGACGATTGTTTTAACGGTTCCCTTGACAATATCTTCGATTGGCTTACGCTGAAGCGCAAGACCCAGCAAAGACATCAGACCTACAAGAATTGCAGGTGTGGACAGTATGTTGATAATAAATTCTAACATATGTGTAAATCCTCCCTTTCAAATGGTTAACGCTATTTTTCACATGCGTTGGAAACAAACAGGTCGAATATTTCCTTCGGGCATGTTGCGTCCAGAATTTCCTGAACCTTCTTCTCATCGGAGAAGATGTTGGATACAGCCTGAATCCCTTCCATGTGGGATTCGCTGTCTTTGGCAACCAGTGTTACCAGTACACGGACATCATATCCGTCCGGCTTGAATTTCACCGGCTCCTTGAGCACGGTCACAGCCATCTGTGTGTCATTGACACCGGATTGGTTGCTGGCGTGAATCAGGGCCAGGTTCTCACAGAGTACATAGTATGGACCAAGCCTTTCTGTGATTTCGTAAATGGCATCTTCATATGCCGTTGTGCAGTAATTCTGCTCGATCAGTGGTTCACATGCAATGTGAACAGCTTCTTTCCAGTCCTGCACCCGATCTCTCAGGTAACAGTTTTTTTCCTGTAACAGTTTTTCCATAGATGTCATAACCTTACCTCTTTACGTTTTCATTATCTTTTTTTTCGGTTGGAAATACAAGACCAATTGTTTTCCCGTTTTTGTGCAAAATGTTAGATATTGTGTAATTTGTAATCGCTTAAGTGCAAATTAACCTTCATTTTCTTGTGTATGCGCGCGAATATAGCTCTGAATATCCTCACTGCTTTCCAATGCTGCCAGCTGCTCAATACTCTTCTTTTTTGAAAATATATTCAGCACATCATTCAGGATGCGGATATGCTTGGTCTGATCCTCCGCACATAATACGATGATGATGCGTGCCTGCTTTCCATTCAGAAAGGTAACCGGATGCTTAAAGGTGCATAAGGCCACATCAAGCTGCTTCACACCCTTTTCAATCGCTGCATGCGCAAGCACGAGTCCGTCTGCTAGAAACATCATCAGACCGCGGTTTCTCTGATCCTCCACGATTGCCTCCACATACTCCTGTGTAATGGAGTCCTCCATCAGAAGCGGACGGCAGGACAGACGCAGAGCCTCTTCCCAGTCACAATCCTCCCGGCAGATCTGAATATGGGAGGGCTTGAGATAATATACGAGATTCTGACCGAAATTACGGTGGGGCACCGTACGAATCTGTATACTGGAATAGTAATCCTGCAAATCCTTTTCAAATTCATCCAGCTTGGAGGATGGAATATAACTGGTTGCCAGTCGCACAATCTCCTGTATCTGCAGATTGGCCTGCGGTTCGGTATACATGCAGTTACGCAGTATGGTAACCCTGTCCTGATCTGTCAGAATCGGATGTACGACAATCAGCTTCTTTTCCTTCGGAAGGACGACGGTGGATATCACAACATCAAAATCATGATTTTCCTCGTACTGACTCAATGGAAGGTTCACGATTTCAGTTGCCTGCGGCACAAGAGAAGCCACCTCATTACGCAGCATATTTCCTGTTCCGATTCCGTTGGGACAGATGATCAGGATACGCAGATTGCGCTTCTGTGTCTGATTGGTCGTCAGAAATGCACCAAAATGCAGTGTAATGTAGGCTACCTCTGCATCGGATATCAGACAGCCCAGCTTCTTTTCCAGATATTCACAGGATTTTTTTGTAATTTCGTAAAGCTCCTCATACTCCGTCTTGATGCTGTTCAGCATCGGATTTCCCAGCTGAATACCGTATCGATAGCGATACAGGGATGTTTTCAGATGCGCATTGATCGCATCCACCAGCTCTTCCTCCTGATCAAAGAATATACAGGTCAGGCGTTCAAATTCATGAACAAGGTTCTTGGAAATCTCGTAGGTTTCATCCTGCTCCTTCATGACATTGACAGGAATCGTCTGCAGTCTCGACCCCAGCAGATGCAGAGTTACATAAATCTTCTCACCATTTTCCAAATCCGGAAAATACTGTGAAACAAGCTGATATTCCTTTGTTTCAACAATCTCCTCCTCATCCATATCCGAGAATGTCAGCTGATCACTGCGCTTGTCAATAGCAGACATGAAAACAGCAAGTGTCGGCAGTACCCCGCTGACATATTCCGCATGCAGCTCACTTTCAATTTTCTTCAGCTTTACCAGAATTTCACGGATATACTGCTCATTTTCCGCAAGGACAACCTGCCGGTCATAATACTCCCATAAGGATGGAAACAGCATAAAGAAAATTGCACGCTTCTTAATCGTGTCTCCAGCAATACGATAGCCGCTTTTGATATCGTAGGTCAGCTCCAGATTGTAATTTTCAAGGAATCGTATGACATTTTTCAGATCATTGATCACCGTATTTCTGCTGACCTGACATACCTCCATGAAATTCTCTATATACAGCGGATGGGAACGGATAATGATTGCACATATCTCAATCCGGTTTCGCTCATCCGGGGTAAAGACATGATAGTTATCACTCCCCTGATCACTCATTGCCTCCTGTATCCTTCTGGACTGCTCACTGCTGACAAAAATACCCTTGCCGCGTTCCTGAACAAGCGGATCGATTTCCTGATCCTCCAGCCATTCATTGATTTTAGTGATATCATAATACACACTGCGTCTTGATATCTGCATTTCATCTGCAAGATCCTGTATTTTCAGATATCCTCCGGCATACATTAGCCTTTTTAAGATTTCCTGACAGCGCTTGTCAAGTTTCAACATAATATTCATGCAATTCCTCCCGCGTCTTAAACGAAATCATGCTTTATTCAATAGCTGTTTGACTTTTTTATGGTATGGCGTACCCTTCAGATTCACTCTGGCTTTGTTCAGATACAGCTCCATCTGTCGGCGGTTTTTCTGGTAGGAATACTGAAGTCCAAGCAGATATTGTAGAATACCCATCTGTACCTGCTGATCCTGCTTTTGATCTTTTTTTATTTTTTCTGCTTCCTTTTTCTCAAGGAGTGCTTCCATTTCTGTGATATCTTCACTCTTTTTTTCAATCATGATGCGAAACAGCATTCGATCATATAAAAGTTCTTCCTCCCCTGCGCTTTTTTCAATATATGAGAGCAGCCGTTCACATACATCCCGGTTTTCCCGGTCAAGGAAATAAAAATAGGTTTGACTGGCTATCTGATATGCCTGCGCATTTGTAAGTCGGCTGTCAAGCAGCTTTTTGGTCTGTTCTTCAATTTTACGGTTATTTCCCTGTGCCAGATAAACACGCAGCGTGTTCCAGTTACGGTCATACTCCTTAAAAAACAGCTGAAACGCTTTGCTGTTCAGCATGATGAGAACCTTATCGTACTGCCCGTTATGAAGCAGTTTCAATACTCTGTTCCATAAAAGGCTGCGAATAACAAAGGGAACGGCTACCGCTATCATAATAATCGTCAGTAAGACGAGAAGCATAATTTTATTCATACCATCACTCCTACGATATCAGAATCGAATGTTTCTATTTATAAAATAACAAGCATAGCTTTCAAAATCAAATCCAAATCTTTTCACATCTTTTGACACATCCTGTACAATTATAGATTCTATCCTTATATAGTTTGAAAAGAAATCGCTATTTCCCGGGAAAATCAAACGTAGCAGAGAAAAAAAAGGAGCATGCTTTTTTGCAGCATACCCCATATACCTTGCCGAAATGACAGCTTTTACCGCCCATCAGCCTTAGTTTTGAAAAACGGCAGATATCTGCCGTTTCGTTTTGTTTGATTATTCAGCTTTACCGTAAGAACCGAATTCTTTCATCATAGATGTAACTTTATCTTTGATTGCATCGCATCCTGGCTTCAGCAGTTTACGAGGATCGTAGCCCTTACCTTCCAAGTCTTTTCCAGCTTCAACATATTTACGAGTAGCATCTGCGAATACCAGCTGCAGCTCAGTGTTAACGTTGATCTTGGAAACACCTAAAGAGATAGCCTTAGCAATCTGATCAGCAGGAATTCCTGATCCACCATGCAGTACCAGTGGTTTTCCGTTTGTTACATCCTGGATTTCTCCCAGACGTTCAAAGTTCAGACCAGCCCAGTCAGCAGGGTATTTTCCGTGGATATTACCGATTCCGGCAGCCAGGAAGTCTACTCCCAGCTCAGCGATTGTCTTACATTCCTGAGGATCAGCAAGCTCACCCATGGAAGCAACACCATCTTCTTCACCACCGATTCCACCAACTTCACATTCGATGGATAATCCTTTAGAATGAGCCAGTTCGATCATTTCCTTGGATTTTGCCAGGTTTTCTTCGAATGCATAGTGTGAACCGTCGAACATTACAGATGTGAATCCAGCTTCGATACAGGCTTTTGCACCTTCGTAGCTTCCGTGATCCAGATGCAGAGCAACCGGTACAGTGATTCCCAGGCTGTCGTGAACTTCTTTAACCATAGCTACTACAGTCTTAAATCCACACATGTATTTAGCAGCACCTTCAGATACTCCTAACATAACCGGAGATTTAGCTTCTTCAGCTGCCAGTAAAATCATCTTTGTCCATTCAAGGTTGTTAATGTTGAAAGCACCAACTGCGTAATGACCTTCGTGTGCTTTATTCAGCATTTCTGTTGCGGATACTAATGCCATAATCAAATTCCTCCTTTAGTCTCTTAACACTATTATTCTACTGCATTTTTCCCCTTTTGAAAAGCTTTTGGACACATATTTTCAAAAAAGGGCATATTTCAAGTTTGCTTACGGAAAACCTTTTATATCACGGCAGCCATGGCAGGCATCCGTAGGTTGACGGCCTTCCTTCCCTGATTTTCCAAAAGCAGTATGCTGCTATGCTTCCATAGCACATGCGGATAACGGCTTGGAGACATGAAAAAAGGGGATGCATCCTTTTTAGAATTCTTCATCCCCTGCTTTTGCAGCATCGTCTTCCTCGTAGTCATCGTCAGCCTCCTCATCGATAAGGATTTCTTCCGTATCCACAACAACTTCATGATAGGTGTGGCGTTCTCTGAGGTCCCATTTGTTTTCTCCGACATTTACAAATCGGTCATCCAGCGACAGATCACTGTAAAACTGTGCGATATTGTCTTCCTCCTGCTGCTTCGTAAATGCCATAACCTGGCAGACTTCTTCCCACAGCTTCAGGAATACAATAGCTTTCTTCTTCGTAGACATCAAATCATATGCTACATCGACCATAGACTTTTTCATAATAACTTCATGCTCCTCCTACATTTTTTCAATGGCGTCAACGCCGATTAGATATAAGGCATTCTTCAATGTGATCTTTGTGGCTTTCAGCAGTGCCAGTCGCTGGGAAGAAAGTTCCGGCTGCTGAGGATCTATTACCTTGCATACATTATAGAAGCTATGGAAATGCTGTGCCAGCTTCTGAATATAATTGCATACCTTATGCGGTGCACGGGAACGTGCAGCATCGCTTACTACATTCGTAAATTCATTGATATACTTCATCAGTGCGATTTCCTTTTCATGCGTCAGCAGCTCAAAGGACTGCGCCTCCGCAATTTCGGAAGCCTGTCGCAAAATCGAACAGATACGGGCGTGTGCATACTGCGCATAGTATACAGGGTTGTCATTGCTCTGTTTTCTGGCAAGCCCCAAATCAAAATCCAGGTGTGTATCCACGGCGCGCTGGACAAAGAAATAGCGTACGGCATCCACGCCGACCTCTTCACAGAGTTCACGAATGGTTACCGCGTTTCCAAGACGCTTGCTCATCTTGACCTCTTCACCGTTTTCAACAAGGCGTACCATCTGGATGATATCCACCTGCAGCTTGTCCGGGTTATTTCCCAATGCTTCAATGCTCGCTTTCAGACGGGGAATATATCCGTGATGATCGGCACCAAGCAAATCCACGAGCAGATCATAGCCACGATCCAACTTATCCTTATGATATGCTATATCAGGTACCAGATATGTGTAGGAGCCATCCTTTTTTCTAAGAACACGGTCCTTATCATCCCCGAAACGTGTTGTCGCAAACCAGAGGGCACCGTCTTCTTCATACGTAAGACCCTTTTCATGCAATACCTCCAGTGCCTTTTCGACCTTTCCTTCATCACGAATGCTTTGTTCACTGCTCCATACATCGAAGTGCACCCGGAAGTTATCCAGATCACGCCGTATTTTATCAAGCTCGAATGCAATCCCCTTTTCCTTAAAGAATTTCAGGTTGGCATCGCTGTATTCGACATAGGCATCCTTATATTCTTCCGCAATCGCAATTGCGATGTTTTTAACATCTTCCCCGTGATAGCCATCCTCCGGCAGATCAAAATCCAGACCAAGATGCTCACGGTATCTCGCCTGCAGACTCTTGCCGAGATTTACAATCTGATTTCCGGCATCATTAACATAATATTCACGGCACACATCATATCCGCTTGCTTTCATCAAACGGGTGATGCTGTCACCCCACGCGGCACCTCTTGCATGACCCAGATGCAAATCACCTGTCGGATTCGCAGAAACATATTCCACATTCACCTTCAGACCTTGTCCATCGTTGCTGTTTCCGTAGTTGTCCTGCTCCTGCAGAACCCTCGTTATGATCTGTGCAAGGGATGTGTTCTTGATTGTGAAGTTGATAAAGCCGGGTCCTGCAATTTCACAGCTTTCGATATCTGCCGCCGCTTTATCCAGTGCCTCTACAACAGCCTCTGCGATTTTACGCGGATTATTTTTTAATACCCGGGTCAATTGCATTGCCACATTCGTAGAGTAATCACCATGACTTTTGTCCTTTGGTATTTCAATTACAATGCTCGCTGTATCAAGCTCTGTATCAAATGCTTTCTGCACGGCATTGTGCAATGCCTGCTTTAAGTTGTTCTCAATCTGATTCACACCTTATCCTCCTTTAAAATCCAAAGGATACGATATCCGTCCGTGACCTCGTCACCGCTTAGAATATCATATTCAATGGCTATAATATTTTCTCTTTTTATATATTTATGCGTAAAAACTCCAATATCGATCGTTCCAAATTCTGACAGAACAGAACCTGTCGTCTGCTTTTTATGCTGAAACGTCAGCCGTGTCATGAGTTCTCCGTCCCGTTGAATGCGAAGCTCCTCGTTCTCAGCCTCAACGCTGACCGCAGTATTGCTGCCGCGTTCCTTGTAGGAAAGCCGAAGACAGCCGTCTGAATCCGAAAAAAAAGCCTGTCCTTCAAACATGAGGTTTCGCTCTTCTGTGTAAAGATGTTTCTGTTTTACTACGATATGCTTTTTCATGCTGTCACCACTTATCATGAGCATTATAGCAGAAATTGAATATCGTGCAACCTTTTTTTCACTTTTTCTCTTTAAAATTTTAACTGCCACTTTACGCACAAAATATGCATACAGAACATTTTTATCAAATCGTACATGTTATTATAATAGTAGAGTAATTGTAATCAATGTAAAACCATATTATACTTTTAGAATATATAAGCATATTCCACTTTGAGAATTAGATTGCGTACAAGGGATTATCTATTATACAATACAATAAACCATTCCGACAATTCTCTATCCTTTTACTTCCAATCATTTAAATCCAGGAAAAAACTCTTCCTTATATTATATAGTCACTCTGGTTCTGATGATTCATTTTTCAAAAAAACTCTTCCTTATATTATATAGGGCAGTGACAAAACTCTTCCTTATAATATATAGGGTGTGAATTCACAAAAACAGTCTCCTAAAGTTCTTTATCATTCCCCCTAACGATTTCTGCACAAGTTATAGTATAATTGATATATTATAATTTTATAATATAAGATAGACTCTATTTCAAATATGATTTTCTGTTCAGCAGGAGTTGGCAATTTTATTTCGTACAGGAAAAATTTATCTTCATCTCAGCTAACCTTCCATCAACGAGTTATTATATCAATCATAGTATATTATAATTATAGAATATTAGCGGATGGTGTATACCACTTTCATATTTTGTGTTTAAAGCACGCATAAAAGCTCACACTAATAGCATACGAGGTGTTGCTATGAAAAGAATCCGCAAGCTGGTGTTTGGAATGATCTTCGCACTGCTCACACTGATTGTATGTGTCTATGCCTACGCCCTGTTCAATCGACTACCGCTGGATGAACAGAGAAAGAACATTACAATCTATGATGTGAACGGCGATATCATATACGAATCCAATTTCAAAAAAAATATGCAGTGGACGTCCATTGATGATATTCCCGAATTTGTTCAGGATGCGTTTGTGAGTGTAGAGGACAAACGTTTCTACTACCATGCCGGCTTTGATCCTGTGCGCATTACAAAGGCGCTGGGTACGAATCTCATTCATGGGGATATCCGACAGGGGGGCTCCACGATCACACAGCAATATGCAAAAAATCTGTTTCTGACAAATGAACAGACCTTATCGAGGAAGGTGCAGGAATTTTTTTATGCAGCCCGTCTGGAAATGCAGTACAGCAAAAAGGACATTCTGGAGGGCTATCTGAACACGGTCTATTTCGGACACGGTGTGTATGGTGTGAATGCTGCCGCAGAGTATTTCTTTGATAAAAAGCTGAATCAGCTCAGCATAGCGGAAACTGCCATGTTGATAGGAATACCGAACGGCCCCAGTATTTATTCCCCGTTTCTGCACAAGGACAATGCAATCAAGCGGGAGCATTTGATTCTGGAGGTATTGAAGAATAACGGTGTCATTACATCAAAGCAGTATGAGGCAGCCAAAAAGGAAAAGCTGAAGCTTTCCACCAATGTAAACATCAGTACCTACGGCATTGATGAATACTACATCGATGCGGTTATTCAGGAGCTCAGCAAGCTGAATATCGATTTGAACCGGGAAATTCATGTACACACCTATTATGACCCAAAGGTACAAATGCAGCTGAGCAATGCTGTCACGAAGCATGTGGATTTAAGTAGTGAGCTGGAGGTAGCCGGAATTATCACACAGCCCTTCACTGGAAACGTAATGGCTATGGTTGGAGGAAAGGATTATACGATTTCACAATACAATCGCGCCATCTATTCCTCCCGACAGGTAGCCAGTACCATCAAGCCGTTGCTGTATTACTGCGCCCTCCAGCAGGGCTTTACCCCATCCACGCAATTCACCTCACAGAAGACGACCTTCCGCGTATCCGATGATGAGGAGTATGCGCCGACCAATTACGGCAATGTCTATGCGAACGGAAAAATTTCCATGATCAATGCCATTTCCTTGAGTGACAATATCTACGCCGTAAAAACACAGCTTTTTCTCGGTGTGGATACACTGCACAACGCACTGCTTGATTTCAACATCCGTCAATCCTCTCCGAATCCAAGTGAGGCGCTCGGTACCGTGAATATGTCGCTGCTGGAGCTGAGCCGTATTTACAATACCTTTGCTTCCGAGGGTCTGTATGTTAAGCCTGCGCTCATTTCTCATATCACCAGCGGGAATGATGTTGTATACAAGCGTGAGGTTCAGCCGAAACGGCTGCTCCAGCGGGATGAAACACTGATACTGAATCAGATGATGACCTCGACCTTCGATATCCGCAATAAATCCTATACCTTCCCAAGCATGTACGGGCATGAGCCGGATATCACCGTAGCGGCAAAATCAGGCACCAGCGACTGGGATTCACTGGTTATGGGCTTTAATCCGGAATATACCGTAGGCATCTGGAGCGGCTTCGATGATAACCGCGAACTGGAAAAGCAGTATTACACCATCAGCAAGGACATCTTCAAGGATACCTTTAACGGATTATACAAAAAACGTAAGGGTGTCTGGTATCAGCCTAGTGACGGCATTCAGGAAAAACGAGTGAATCCCATCACTGGTACGGAAGATTCCGGAGGCTCTGTCTACTGGTTCAAAAAAGAGTAGGCTATAAAAAAAATCAAAAAAATTTTATATATCCTGCCGAACAGTAAAAAAGCCCATGAATAAGCGGCGATTTGCTGTTGTGTCATTTCACTGTGCGCATTCTTTTTGCACATTTTACAGAAAATGGGTTTGCAAAAAGGAATTTTCTCTGTTAGAATGCAAAACTGTGAGGTGACAACATGAATTTTATTGAAAAACATACCAAAAAAGTGGCGCTGATTCTGTGCCTGGCAACAGCTGGAACTGCAGTCACAACTGTATATGCTGCCACTAATGCGGACGGATGGCATGGAACCGGAGCGGACCGCATTTACAAAGAGGAAGGCGCTGTCAAGACCAGCTCATGGCTGTTTGACGAAAGCGGAAGCTTCTACCTGGATGCAGACGGGCATCCGATTATCAGCGAATGGAAGACCATCAACGGCTCTGTTTACTACTTCGACTCCGAAGGACACCGTGTGAACGGAAAACAGGTCATTGACGGTCATGAATATCAGTTCCAGAAATCCGGCGTACTGCTGACCGGCTGGAATCAGACAAAAACATCCTACTACAGCGAATTCGGCGAAAAGCTGAACGGTCTGCAGACAATTGATGAAAAACAGTATCTGTTCGATAAGGACGGAAACATTGTCAGCGGATGGCAGACGGTAGATGGGAAGAAGCTGTACTTCAAAAAAGACGGCTCTCTGGCAACAGCAAAAACAGAGATTGACGGAAAAACCTATAACTTCTCCAGCGACGGTTCCTTACAGAGTGGCTGGGTGAAAAAAGACGGAGAAAAATACTATTACGACAAGTATGGCTTTATGACAAAGGGCTGGAAGACCATTGACGGAAAGAAATACTATTTCAACCGCAAGGGACAGGCAGCAACCAGCACGAAGTACGCAGGCTACAAGTTTGATAAGAACGGTGTGGCGAAGAAAATCAAAGAGAAGAAAAAAGAAGAATCAACAGAAAGCAATGAGAATGTACAGAGCACACGCACAGCTGGCAACAGCTCCGCGGCGGCTTCAAGCAGCTCTTCCTCCTCAAGTGCAAATCTGAATCCGGCAGGTTCCGGAAGCAACTCCAGTGCGGCAGGCATTGCGGCTTCCATGGTAGGCTCCCCTTACGTTTGGGGCGGATCCTCACCTGCAGGCTTTGACTGCTCCGGTCTGACCTCCTATGCCTATGCACAGGCAGGCATCAGCATTCCGAGAACAGCAGGCGGACAGGCAAGTGTCGGTTCAGCGGTATCCTACGGCAATATGCAGCCAGGTGATTTGATTGTATGGAGCGGTGGTGCACACGTATCCATTTACGTAGGTGGCGGACAGATGGTTCATGCAACGAATCCATCTACAGGAGTTATCACATCCTCTGTAAGCTTCTGGAGCAACAACAGCGGACAGAGTATCACGGCAATCCGCAGACCGTAAAAAGCAAAAAACAATAAAAAAGGGGCTACGGCTCCTTTTTGTGTTTCTGACGCATTTCGGATGAAAAACGGAAGAAATACAAAAAAATTTCATAACTTTTTTAAAATTTTCTAAAATCGGGTTTCAGCCTATAAACAAAGCTTTTAAAGGGAATCGTGATGGGAGGGAAAAGTGACAAAATCGTAAGTTTTCAAAAAATAGGGGTTGCAAATAAAAAAACGCTTTGTTACAATGAGGGCGTTGATGTCGAGGTGATAACATGAATTTTATCGAAAAAAACACAAAGAAAGTTGCTTTAGTCCTGTGTCTGGCTACAGCTGGAACAGCAGTAACTACGGTATATGCGGCACAAAATTCTGACGGATGGCACGGAAGTGGCACGGACAGAGTCTACAAAATGGAAGGCCAGGTAAAAACAAGCTCATGGGTATTTGATGAGGCTGGCAGCTACTACCTGAACAACGAGGGTCATCCGATTACAAGTTCCTGGAAAGAAATCAACGGTTCTACCTACTACTTTGATGCAGAAGGTCACCGTGTGAATGGAAAACAGGTCATCGATGGTCATGAATACACATTCCAGAAATCTGGAGTATTGCTGACAGGATGGAACGAAGTAAAGGATACATACTACAATGAATTTGGAGTTGCTGTTACTGGTGTACAGAAGATCGATAACAAAACTTACAACTTCGGCGAAGATGGTAAACTGGTTACCGGTTGGACCAAGGTAAACGGAAAGAAAGTTTACTTCACAAAAGATGGTTCTCTGGCTTCCGGCGTTGTAACCATTGATGGTAAAAAGTACAACTTCAACGATGACGGTACGATTACGACCGGATGGGTGAAGAAGGACGGAGAGAAATACTATTACACAGATTACGGCTTCATGACCAAGGGTTGGAAGACGATTGACGGTAAGAAGTATTATTTCAACAAAAAAGGTCAGGCTGCAACTAAGACAGAATATGCTGGTTACAAGTTTGACAAAAACGGTGTAGCAAAGAAAATCAAGAAAAAAGAAAAGGCTGAAACTACAGATAACGCAAGTGAAGATGTAGCTGACAGCGAAGATACTGCAAGCAATGGTTCCGGTAGCAGAGCTGCAAGCTCTTCTAAGAACCTGGGAACTGCTGATGGCGGAATTGCTTCTGCAGCACTGGCTCAGCTTGGTGTTGGTCAGGACTGTACAGCATTGGCTTCCAATGCACTGGCAGCACAGGGAATCTATTTCCACGGCTGGCCGGCAGAGTATATGTCTCTGGGTAGCGTAACAAGCAGTCCACAGCCGGGAGATTTAATTTACTATGATGATGCCGGTGCCGGAGTTCCTCATATCGCTGTATATGTTGGTAACGGACAGGCTGTTCATGGTGGATGGAAGGGCGGAACGACCGTTGAAGCATCTGCTTATATCGGAAGTGGTCCTGTATTTATCCGCGTAAACAAATAATTTGTGTAAAAAAGAAGGCAAATGCCTTCTTTTTTATATCTCTGCTCTCCGGTCATTTCTTAATTTTTCTTAAATCCCCATTTTTATTCGTTTTAGAGCGTTTTAAGAGAATTAACTGATTCCTGTATTCCCAGCAATACAAACTCCTCTTAAAACGAGTTTATAAGCGTCATTAGATTTCTTAACTCTCCTTGTCTGCCTTTCTTCTACTCTTAACGATTCATAGAATCTCTATTTCTGCTTCATAAGCCTGGAAAAATAATAGCTCAGGTATCGCATTGCCGGTTTCTGCCTTTGCATTCCATCCACAATAAAAGACTCATGACAGGTTTCATAAAAACCCCATGAGCCCTTTTATTTTCCCATAAACACTTCCCGTAAGCTATGCAAAGCCTTCACAGCATCTTCCCATCAAATTCATAACGCACTTCTTCCGTTGATAATAACTTCTTTCACACGCATATCATGTCCCAGAATTACTAGATTGATATTTTTTCCCAATCCGATTTCATGGGCATAGGTTTTCAGCATCCTTGCAGCGTTGGTGGAACACATACGGATACAGTCGGACAGATCATAGCCCTCCTGCTTGTACAGATACTGAAAGATATCCAGCAGGTCACAGCTGCTGCCCAGCAGTACATCCTCTTTATAAACAGCGCCGTTTCGTATAACACTTCCATCCTCCAGCTCATAGCCGTCCGGATAATGAAAGCCAGAAAAAGGCGTGCCGTCGCTTACCGCAACCACACGGCTACAGCCCAGCAGACGAATCACCCATTTCAGCATCTCCTTCTGCATGTGTACGCCGTCCATGATAACTTCACACAGACAGTCGGATAAGAATACGGCATCCATCATACCGGGCTTGTGATGTGTGATTTCCGGCATGGTATTTCCCAGATGTGTAATCTGTGTAGCTCCACATGCGAACGCTTCATTGGTCTGGGTAAAATCTGCATTCGTATGCCCCAGCGAAATCTCAACCCCATACAGATGCAGTAACGAGATTGCTTCCATGGCATTTTTTACATCCGGAGCTATTGTCATAATTTTTATATCATCATGATACTCTGATAAAAAATCCTCCAGCTCACCCAGATGAATTTCCATAAGATTTTCTTTTTTCATGGAACCACGGCGATCCGGATTTAAATATGGACCCTCCAGATGCACGCCCTCATAGCGTGCTCCCCGATAATCTCCCTGAAAGGCTTTCCGATATGCGTCGATGATCGTACGAAATTCATCCAGTGATCTTGCTGATACCGTCGGACAAAATGAGGTGATTCCGCGTTTTGGATATTCCAGCGCCAGCGCATGCAGATTCCCGATATCTGTATTTTCACAGGAATAGCCGTGAAAGCCATGGGTATGAATATCCACTAACCCCGGTATTGCTATATCACTCACCATATGTGGTGTTTTATAATCAATTCGTTCCACAAAGCCATCTTCCAGATGCAGATCACCAAACACCATGGTGCCATCCTGCATAAATTTTATATTTTCAATGATTCGTTTCATACAAACACCCTTTCTTCCTTAATTGTATTTCATTGGAATGCCTTTTACAAGCAAATACCCGGACTTCTTTAGAAAATCTTTTGAATTGATGCCGTCGTTCCTTAATACTTTTTCGATATACTTGCTTCAGGAGGACGGATTATGAACATACTGGATATCATGATACTGTTTATCGGATTCAGCCTTGCCGGATTACTCTGTCTGCATACCTTTGATATGTCTGCATTTTATGAAAAAACAAGAAAATAGCACATATCTGTTGTATAATTATAAAAAAGGAGTGTCATCATGAGTTCTGTCATACTAATTGCCGAGGATGAGGCATCGATTGCGGATGCTATTGAAATTTATTTAAAAAGCCAGGGGTATCAGACCCTGAAAGCAGCGAATGGAGCCATTGCCTGGGAGCTATTACAAAACAATACGGTGGATCTTGCAATCATCGATGTCATGATGCCGGTAATGGACGGGATTGCCCTGACAATGAAAATCAGAGAGCTGTATGAGTTTCCTATCATCATATTATCTGCCAAATCGGAAGATATTGATAAGATTACCGGTCTGAATATCGGTGCAGATGACTATGTGACAAAGCCGTTTGTCCCGATGGAGCTGCTCGCACGTGTACATGCACAGCTGCGGCGGCATTTGCGCTATCAGCAGCTGCTCGAGCAAAAGCAGGAGGTGGAGGACAGGCTGCTTCTGGGTGGAATCGAACTGCATCGCAAAAGCAAGGAGGTCTTTGTGGATGGAGAATCACGCCGGCTGACACCGATTGAATTTCGGATCCTACAGCTGTTTATGGAGCATCCTGGTCAGGTCTTTTCCAGTGATGATATTTATGAGCATGTATGGAACGAAACCGCAGTCAACACCGAAACCGTTATGGTCCATATTCGAAATCTGAGAGAGAAAATTGAAATCAATCCCCGCGCTCCCCGTTATATCAAGGTTGTTTGGGGTGTCGGGTATAAGATTGAGAAACAGTAAAAAGAGGTGAATTATGAAAAAAGTACATTGGACTACCCTAATTCTTCTGTCCGGTATTGCACTGGCAATCATATCTATGTTTCTGGTATTTCCATCCCTTAATCAAAAAGCCATCGAAGAGTACAAAACGCATGACAAATACATTAACAGCGAAGAGGAAAGGGACTTTAGCGGTAATACATTTATCAAAGAACCGGCTGATGATTCCATTCCCATGGAATATTCCCGAATTGAGGAATATATGGAGCCGGCCCTGCAGCGCATTACTTTGCTGGTAGGCACACTGCTTTTTGCATGGTCTTTGCTTATGCCATATAAATGGGCGGTAAAAAGCGGCTTCTATCGTTTTTTTACACAAAGGCTGCCCTATGAAATCACGCTGGGTGCTGCACTGCTTGGACTTTATTTCTATAAAATCAGGGGCAGCGAGCTTGTGTACCGGATGTTTCGTCTGCCGGAGGATTTCTCACTGGATATTCTCTCAGCCGATACATGGCAGATTTCCAGCTATTATCTGTTGCAGATTGCTTGTTTAAGCGGACTGTTCGCAGTGCTTTCCGGATGCGGCTATGCGATTCGCTCCATGCAGCACAACGGTGTGCGGGTATCCCTGCAAAAGCACTCCCTGCTAACACAAAATTCCGTATTGCTTGGCAGACAGGCAAAACGGCTGTATCGCTATATTATCGGCTTTGATTTCCATGATAAGGGAGAGCTTCGCCTGCTCGCCGCTTTGTTCCTGCATATCGTATGTATCCTCATAGTATGTATCTACCGGGACAGCGGAATATTTTTCTATCTACTGCTTTCATGCTATTGTCTGATCCTGTATTCTATCCGTCATCGTCAAAACAGCAGGATGAAACGAGACTTTCAGTCGCTTGAAGGCAGTATTCAGCGCGTTGCAAATGGTGACTTCCAAACCACTGTGGATGAAGATTTGGGCATCTATGAATCACTGAAGGACAATCTTCAGAATATTGAGACATCCTTTCAGGAGGCTGTTGCACAGGAGGTTCGCTCACAGAATATGCGCACGGAGCTGATTACCAATGTTTCTCATGATTTGAAAACTCCGCTAACCTCCATGATCAGCTACATCGACCTTCTGAAAAACAAGAATCTTCCGGAAGAGGAGCGGCTGCGTTACATCACAATACTGGAATCCGGCAGCAATCGTCTAAAGCACTTGATTGAGGATTTATTTGAAGTCAGCAAGGCCAGCACAGGCAACATACAGCTGGATCGCATGGATGTTGATTTAATTTCTCTGATTAAGCAGGTGGAAATGGAATACGAGGCACTGTTCATTCAGCATGACCTGACGATACGCAACACTTTCGGTAAAGAGAAGATCGTTCTCAGCCTTGATCCGCAGAAAACCTTTCGCATATTGGAAAATCTACTGGTGAATGCAGGGAAATATGCCCTGGAGCATACCCGTGTGTATGTCTATGTGGAGGAACGCGAGCAGGAGGTATATATATCTGTCAAAAATATATCCGCAACAGAGCTTGACTTTGACCCTGCCGATATCATGGAACGCTTTCAGCGCGGCGATAAGGCAAGGAATACGGAGGGCAGCGGCTTAGGTCTTGCGATAGCCAAAAGCTTTACAGTGCTGCAAAACGGGCATATGCACATCAGCTTTGATGCCGACCTGTTCAAGGTGGAGCTGATTTTCCAAAAGGAGCTGCCATGAAAAGCAGACTAGGCAACATCCGGCTGTACAGATGACGAATATAAAACAGACACAGCAGGCATCAGCGTATCATACCGTTATTACGGGAAACAGGAACAGTTATATAGCCGATATACAAAAGCAACCCTAAAACAAAGAGCTTTCCTATGACACACCATTGAATAAGGAAGCTCCTTTTTCTATATTTCTAAAAAGTATACTCGTTTTCTATGATGGGATGTTAATAAATATTATAATGCTGGATACGTAAGCTTAGACCTATATATCATCACAATCACAAATGAGAATTAAACATGCAAATCAGCGATATCCAAAGGGTATAAGCTTGTGTATTCACACCACCTGAAAGCATAATAAAAAGAAACCCGGAGGTTCCTTTTTGCATTATAATTTAATGAATTTTTCTACATCGATAACGAAGATCGTTGCGCCTCCTACCTGTACTTCAACCGGGAAAGATGCATATCTTCCGATGTCGTAGGATGCTGTACTCGGTACCACTTCCGTACGGCGTCTGCTGTATTCTCCAATCACTTCAATCGCACGTTCAATCTTATCGTCATCGGTACCTACGATCAGGGTGGTATTTCCTGCACGCAGAAATCCTCCAGTCGTTGCCAGTCTTGTTACCTGATAATTTTCTTTTGTCAATGCACTGGAAACTGCAGGACTGTCGTCATTGGACATAATCGCTAAAATTAGTTTCATAAACACGCTCTCCTCTCGTCTTGTTATATGCTAATTTTATCACTTATGGAACGTATTTACAAACCCTAAATGAACTAAATATGGATATTGCCTGTAAAATTATTGTCACACCACGATTTCCTCTGATAACGCCATTTTGATTTTTACCTTCGTGTGTAAGTACGTAGAAACTGTGCTATAATATACAGGTCATAAAGGAAGTGAAGAGAATGAGTAAGCTTGGACTTGTTCTGGAAGGAGGCGGCATGCGCGGAATTTATACTGCCGGTGTGCTGGACTTCTTTATGGAACAGAATTTATATACCGACGGTGTCATTGGCGTCAGTGCAGGTGCCTGTCATGCGTGCAGCTATGTATCCAAACAGATCGGCAGAGCGTACCGTACCAATACCGCCTATTTAAAGGATAAGCGCTATATGAGCGTATCCTCTCTGCTGAAAACCGGAGATTTCTTCGGAGCAAAGTTTGTGTATGAGGATATACCGAATACACTGGATCCCTATGATTTTGATGCCTTTAATACATCGCATACAAAGCTGTATGCCGTTGCCAGCAATCTGGAAACCGGTAAGGCAGAATACCTGCAGTGTATCAATATGAAGCGTGATGTTATCTATGTACGTGCCTCTGCATCATTGCCCCTGCTTTCCAGAATCGTCGAAGTAGATGGAAAAAAGCTGCTGGATGGCGGCGCAACAGACAGCATTCCCATCCATAAATTTCAGGAGATGGGATATACAAAAAATATAGTTGTACTCACACAGTGTAAAGAATACCGCAAAGGAAAAAACAATCTGCTGCCGATGATCCGCCGCAGCTATAAGAAGTATCCGAAATTCATCAAGGCGCTGGAAACACGCCATATCGCCTATAACCGCACACTGGATGAGCTTGCTTTAATGGAAAAGGAAGGAAGTGTCTTCCTCATACGCCCAAGCTCTCCCGTGGAAATTTCGCGTCTGGAGAAAAATGAAGCCAGATTGCGGGAATTATATGAACAGGGCTACATGGATGCCAAAAACAGCTTTGAGGAATTGAAGTCTTTTATTGCAAATGAAAATTAGACCCCTTCGGTCTTTTTTTTCTTTATGATTGTGATACAATGAAAAAAAAAGGATGGTAAAACATGAAAAAGAAAATTCAAATTGTCATATGCTGTCTGCTATGTTTTCTTATGGCAGCCTGCAGCAGCGAAAAAGAGAAGAAGGGACAGTCCGATGAGGTTGCGGATATCGTGCTGAGCGACAAGCAAAGTGATATGGCGCTTCAGTTTGTAAAGGATCTGACGCAGCGCAAATATGATAAGCTGCAGAAGGATTATGCATATGATGAGCAAATGCATAAGGCTGTACGGGAGGATTCCTTCCAGAAGCAGCTGGATGCCTATAATGACAGTCTCGGATCACTGATTGAGGCAGAGCAGCCCTATGGACAAAGCTATCAGAATTCGACAATCATCATGATACCATGCCGTATGGAGGAACAGAATACCAATATTCAGCTGAGCCTGAATGAACAGGATCAAATTCAGGGCTTGTTCTTTAAGCCGTACAAATCACAGAAGAAAGCAGCGAAAGCTCCGGATGGTGTCAAAGAGCGTGAAGTTGAGCTGCAAATTGCCGATGGAAAAAAGCTGAGCGGCAGACTGACAACTCCGGCAGAGGGTAAAAGCTTTCCGCTTGTAATTCTTCTGGCGGGAAGCGGACCGAATGATATGGATGAGACCATTTACGATAACAAACCGTTTCAGGATATCGCCTGGGGACTTGCGAAAAAGGGTATTGCGAGCTACCGCTATGATAAGCGAACCTACACATATCCTGAATCCTTTACAGTGAAGGATACGGTCGAGCAGGAGGTAATTTTCGATGCTGTGGCAGCATTCAGCCAGATGCAGCAGCAAATGCAGATTGACACAAATAAAATCTATATCCTGGGGCATAGTCTCTCCGGCTATCTGATTCCAAGAATCGCAGCAGAAACGGACGGCTGTGCAGGCTATATCATGATGGCTGCCCCTGCAAGAGCATTGGATGAGCTGCTGATGGAACAGGTTACCTATCTGGCAAAGCTGGATGGAAACATAACAAAGGATGAACAGGCAGCTATCGATCAGTACAAACAGGATCAGCAGGATCTGCAGCGAATTGATGAGCTGAGTGATGCCAAAATATTTTTCGGAGGTATGTCAAAGGCTTATATGAAGGATTTGCTGTCCTATGATGCTGTTCAGCAGGCTGCGGATATCAAGGTCCCTGTATTATGTGCACAGGGTCTGCGTGATTATCAGATCACAGAAGAAGATCAGGCAATCTGGAGGAAGAATTTTGAAACGCATAAAAACTGGAAATTCACAACCTATCCGAACGCAACGCACCTTATGATAGATGGAGAAGGAACACCGACGAATGAGGAGTACAAAACAAAGGGTCATGTAAATCAGGCGTTTATTGAAGATATAGCAAGTTTTATTAAAAAATGATGATATTCTATAAATTGAATACTATATAAATCATATATCAATATGCAGAAAAATTGACCTAAAACAGGCAAAAAGAGGCTTCTTCCCGGATTATTCTACACAATCAATGGGAAGAAACCTCTTTTTACATATGATAAATGAAATGCATCAACAGGTGCTTTGTTTCCTAAACATTAAATCGGAAATGCAGAACATCTCCATCCTGAACAACATATTCCTTACCTTCCAGACGCAGCTTTCCTGCCTCCTTTACAGCCTGTTCAGTTTCCAGTTTATCAATGTCATCAAACTTATAGCATTCTGCACGGATAAAGCCTTTCTCAAAATCCGTGTGTATCACACCGGCACACTGCGGTGCCAGCATTCCGCGATGAAATGTCCATGCCCGGCATTCATCCTCTCCAGCTGTCAGGAAGGTGCATAAATCCAAAATATGATATGCTGTCTTTATCACCTTATCAAGACCGCTTTCCTGAATTCCAAGCTCGTTCAAAAACTCCGTTTTCTCTTCTTTATCCAGCTCTGAAAGCTCCTCTTCAATCTTTGCACAAACAGGAACAACCTCATTATGCTCCAAGTTAGCAAGCTCCTTCACCTTCTGAAAATATGGATTGGCTTGCGGATCGGCGATTTCCTCATCCGACATGTTTGCTATGTAAATCATTGGTTTGATAGTCAGAAGGCTGAATGCCTTAATCAGCAGCAGCTCATCCTTATCAAGCTCTACACTTCGCGCAGGCTTTCCGGCCTCCAGCGCTTCCTTCAGCTTCTTCAAAACGACAACCTCTGCAAGTGCATCCTTGTCCTTATTCGTGACAGCCTTGCGCTCCACCTTGCTTAAACGGTTATCAATTGTCTGTAAATCCGCCATAATCAGCTCCAGATTGATGATTTCAATATCACGTATCGGATCAACACTTCCTTCGACATGCGTAATATCCGCATCATCAAAGCAGCGTACTACATGGCAGATGGCATCCGTTAGACGGATGTTGCTCAGAAACTGGTTTCCAAGCCCCTCTCCCTTGCTGGCTCCCTTAACCAGACCGGCAATATCCGTAAATTCAAAGGTTGTATAAATGGTTTTCTTTGGGTGAAACAGCTCCACCAGACGGTCGATTCTATAATCAGGCACTTCCACGACTCCAACGTTTGGCTGTATGGTCGCAAACGGGTAATTCGCAGCTTCTACCTGGCTTTTTGTAATGGCGTTAAATAATGTGGATTTACCGACATTGGGCAATCCGACGATTCCTGCAGTTAATGGCATATACTATCCTTCCTCTCGCTTTACCATTTTATCGTTTTTTTCGCATATATGCAAGCAAATACGGGGAATCCGTTATTTCTTCCAATCTGACTTACGGATCCACAAACTTATGCTGATACTAAACACCATCATGAGGGAAATGATATTCATAACTACCAGTGTTTCTCCGCGAATGAGATCAAAGATCGTCAAGGCTGCCAGCACGATCGACAACGCGGTAAATACATAAGCAATAAACGCCATTCTGCCATCCTTCAGCGGACCAAAATAAGAGTTACTTAAAATACTTGCCACAGAGCCGTATGTTATAGCAATACAGACAATACTGATCAGCGTTTCTCCAAAGCCGACATTCTTTTCGAAATCATACAGATGCATATCGTTTAGAAATGCAGCCAGTAACATGAGTATAATCGTTATGAGAAAGGCACGAGTCATAATTCTGCCGCGAACCTGTTCCTGTCGTTCATCAAAGTTTTTCATAATCTTCACTCCTCCCAAAATAAATCATTCAGTGTTTTTCCCAATACCCTGCATATGGTAATACATAAATTTATACTTGGATTATAATCTCCCTTTTCGATGGCATTGATTGTCTGTCTGGTTACACTGACTTTTTCTGCAAGCTGTTCCTGTGTCAGATCCATCGCTGCTCTCGCGGCCTTCAATTTCAGATTTTTCGCCATTGCACCACTTCCTCTTCCCTTTTATTGTATGCTTTATTTTCTATTATGTCAATTATATTTTACATTCATATTTTATTAATACTTTGAATAGGTTTGTCCTTGCTATTATTATAAATATAAGGCGCTGTTGTATCTTTCCCCTACCTTATAAAAAAGACATCGCATAGGATGTCAGTTTTCATTCGTTTCACCGGGAGCCTTTTCTATAATTCTCTTTAATTTCTTTTCAAACTGCACTCTGGGAAACAGCACACTTGTACCACAGCCCAGACATTTAATGCGAATATCTGCCCCCATACGTATAATTTTCCAATATTTTGATTTATGACATGGATGTTCCTTTTTCATTTCGACGATATCATTGAGATCATAATCTTTTTCTATCATAAGCACCTCCACATTTATAAGACAATTTCCAGAATTCCGATGATCATATACCCTATCAGAATCCACATGGTGATTCCCATAAGCACACACAGCAGCTTCTTCAGCGTTTTGTTCCAGCCCTTATACAGGCTGTCAAGAAACAGCTCCATCAGACCGTAGGTCCCATATGCCAGTCCCTCAACCAGTATCTCACCCAAAAATTCTATCAGCATATCAGCTGTGTTTCCGATAGGATTCCAGCGTATTTTCCAAGAGCATTGCAATGGTCATCGGTCCAACGCCCTTAGGTACCGGTGTAATTACGGCCGCCTTGTCTTTCACTGTCTCAAAATCCACATCACCGCACAGCCTGCCATCCACACGGTTAATGCCGACATCGATGACAACAGCTCCCTTTTTCACCCAGTCAGCCGTAACCAGACGGGGACTTCCAACGGATGCGATCAGGATATCCGCTTCCGCACAGATTTCTTCGATATTCCTTGTCTTGGAATGGCATATGGTTACCGTGGCATTGCGGTTTAACAGCAGCTGCGCAACTGGCTTTCCGACAATATTGCTGCGGCCGATGACGACTGCGCGAAGACCGCTTAAATCAGAATATCCAGCAGTGTCCAGCATACGCAGGATACCCTTTGGAGTACAGGGCAGATAGGTATCCTCCTGCAGCATCAGCTTTCCTATATTATATGGATGAAAGCCATCGACATCCTTTTGCGGGTCAATAGCAAACAGAACTTTATGCTCATCCATATGCTTTGGCAGCGGGAGCTGTACCAGAATACCGTCTACGGAGGTATCCGTATTCAATCTGTGAATTTCCGCCAAAAGCGCTTCTTCTGTGGTATCCTCCTGCAGCCGCAGCAGAATGTTTTCCATTCCGATTTCTCTGCACGCCTTTTCCTTACCGGTCACATAGGACAGGCTGGCAGGATTATCCCCTACCAGAATCACAACAAGCTTCGGAATCCTTTTTCCTTTCTCACGCAGCTCTTCAATCTGTTCCTTCAACGAGGTACGTATATCCTTCGCTATTTCACTTCCATATAAAATTGTGCCCATTACACTTCCTCCTACCATTCTTCACTGTCCAGCAAAATTGTAACCGGACCGTCATTCAGTAAATCCACCTTCATATCCGCACCGAAGATCCCTGTTTCCACATGGATACCATAAGTACGCAGCTCTTCATTAAATGCATGGTACATCGGCTGTGCAAAATCCCCGCGTGCTGCTTTTTCAAATCCCGGGCGTCTTCCCCGTTTACAATCCGCATACAGCGTAAACTGTGATATAGAAAGAATACCGCCACCGATATCCTGAAGCCCTCTGTTCATTTTTCCATTTTCATCCTCAAATACACGAAGCTGTGCGCATTTTCCTGCCATCTTCCTCATGATGTCCTCGGTATCCGACGGCGTAATTCCTACCAGCAGCAGAAATCCCTGCTGTATACTTCCTGTTATAGCTCCATCAACACGCACACTTGCATGCTGTACCCTCTGTAGCAATACTCTCATGATGTCACCTCGCTGTTTCCTAGTATACCGTAACTTTGTAACAAACACAATTCTATTTTCTGAATATTTTTCATTTTAGAGAGAGATTCCGGAAATAAACATATTTGAAGCAGGCATTAGATGTTCAAAGAAACAATGATTTACATTTGCATCAAGCTTTCTGAATCATTCCTATGGAAAAAGCTGACGTTGACGATAAAACAAATTCATACTTTTGTGTATCGTTAAAAAGCTGTGACAGACGATATCTTGTAGCATACTGTCAGCCTTTGTCACAAGGGCAGAGCCTGATTCCAGCTTATCCATAGCATTCGCATTGGATTTCTGCCTATTTCAAACATTTCGTATATGTGTCGACGAAATACGATGCTGCCAGACACAAGAAAAAGCCCAGAATTGGGCTTTCACTTCCTATATTGTTCATACCTGCATTTTCTGTTGAAAAGCAATATCAGATGACACACACAGCACGGACATACATATCTGATCCCTTATGCATTTCCATATAACACACAAGGGCGCATTAACCTATAGAGAATCCTCCTCGGCGCTAAAAACCGACTGACATTATTCATCAGCGAAGCTGATTTCCTTTGGATACTCCCAGCATTGCAGCTCCTCCTGTGAAAAAGCTTCCGGTTCCTTTCCCTGATGTACTGTCAGCGCATTATAATACAGCTGTGCCAGCTCCTCAATGTAATTGGCCTTTAAATACGCTTCGTAAATATCTCTTGTATCAAAAGCAACCGTACCATGCTTTTCCAGTAAAAAGCATTCCGCTTCCTTACAGACCTCAACAACAGAATCAGCCAGCTCCATCGTACCGGGGCGGCCATAGGGTGCTACCGGAATACGTGCCTTGGTAAGCCCGAAATTTGCGACCTCATATACGATTGCCGGAATCGGTTTGTTCAACAAAGCAAACGTGGTGCCATACATGGAGTGTGTATGCACGATTGCCCTCGCATCCTTTCTCGTCCTATAAATCATCAAATGCATCAAGGCTTCACTCGTCGGTCGTAATCCGGATGCATGCTCCAAAACATTGGCATCCAGATCCATAACAATCATATCACGGGGTGTCAGCATTTCGCGATCAACACTGGTCGGTGTAATAACAATATAGCCGCTTTTCGCATCACGGGCAGAAAAATTCCCTGATTTGTGTTTACATAACCCATCCCTCTGCGCACGCTTTGCTATTTCACAAACATCCTTTTTTAAATGCTCTAACATATGAGGTTCCTCTCCTTTTCATATCCTTCTCTTTCATTCCGAAAGAAGCTGATCAAAACACTATCCAATGAGACATATGTTTCCTCTATGACAAAAGGAAAAGAAGTTGCTGTCTCCTTTCCCTTGCCTTAATCGAAAGCTGAAGAAATCAGCTCAGTCCGAAATGTTCTTTCAATTCCCGTACATTTTCATCGGTCATTCCATGCATCATATTGGCTTTCACCAGAACATATACATGCGCATTTTTATCGATTGCCTCAATCAAGCCGATGGCGTCCGAAACGGAATTGCCACTCGAGAATATACCATGGAACGGCCACACAACGACCCTTTTATCCTTCATTTTATCAGCTGTCGCCGGACCGATCGGACCTTCTCCGCATTTCATCCAGGGCAATACTGCCAGTCCTTCCGGGAACACCAGCGCACACTCGGAATTCATCTTCCACAAGGTCTGTGTAAAGCTTTCCTCATCCAGCTCATGAATCATCGTCATTGCATTCAGGTAGGTAGGATGACAGTGCATTACAATTTTGTTGTTTGCATCATCTGCGAGCCTTGCACGATGACACAGTACATGGGCGGGAAGCTCGCTGGTTGGTCTTCCTCTTCCCTGATCAAGTCCCCACAGAATATCATATCCGTTTTCCTTGAACTGAATGATTCCCAGATCCCGTTCATACTTTTTCTTCATTGTGCGAAAGCATGCTCCGGATTTTGTGACAATAAATGCCTTTCCCTTTAAGCCAGCTGTGTCAAAGGCAACATCAACAGATGCCGACACCTGCATATACTCCTTCAGCTGATCAAATTCATCATCTGAAAGAAGATAGCTGATATTTCCTGCATGATATTCTCCCCATCCTGCTTCCCAGAAATACTGGCAGGCATCAACGAGTTCTTCTACAAATGCTACGTCTAAAATATTCATTATGACGATCCTTTCTATATATGGATAGTCTTTCGATTCCGTGAGGACGGTATGCCGCATTCCTTTCGGTATAAGGTTACACTTCTTCTGGATATCACAAATCCGTCTTCCTCCAGCAGCTGATGAATTTTCTCATCGGAATAGGGATGCTGTTTATCCTCAGAACGGATGATTTCCTTAATCTCGTTTCGAATAGTATCTATGGAGGCTGTCACTTCTCCCTGCCGTTCATAGCATCTCGGCACTAAAAAGTGAAAGGAGTAGGTTCCATATTCACATTGAAAGAATTTACCGGAAATCGCTCTGCTTATGGTGGAGGTATGCATTTTTAGCTGTTCTGCGATATCCACAAGGCGCAGCGGCTTCAATGCACGTTCATCTCCTGTCTGGAAAAAGGCGGCCTGATATTCAACCAGAAAGGCTATGATTTTTTTCAGCGTCACCGACCTTCTGGAAATACTATATTGAAGCCATTTAAAATCATTCAGCTTTTCCTTCAGAAAGGCCTTTGCTTCCGCATTGCAAGCCGCTGATTTGTAAAGCTCATAGTTTTCCGTATTCATACTGAGCTTATCCTGCAGTCTGGCGTTCATTTCCAGAAGAATCGTAGAATCTTCTTTCCTTATATACACATCAGGAATGATAAACACCGTCTTCTCCCGTACTCTAAAGCCGTTTGCGGGTATTGGGTTCAGTGAACGAATCAGCGACAACGCCTGCTTTACGTGCTCCACATCGGTATGCTCCGACTTCGCAATTTTCAAAAAATCTCCTGTACTGAGTGCCTCCAGATGAGAACATACGATATGCTGTGCCAGAGTGGAGCCTTCGATTTCCGATAACTGAATGCATATGCATTCTCCGGTATCCTTTGCGCCCAGTCCCTTCGGATCCACATGCTGCAGGACATGCAAATACTGCAGCAGCCTTGCCTTCTTTATATTCAGGAATCTGCACAAATCATCCGGTGTTTCTGAAAGAAATCCTCTGGAATCCAAAGATTCTAATAATACGGTAAAAACCTCTTCATCTTTTTTTGTCTGCATATGCGGATAGAGCTGCACGATGACATGCTCGAACAAATCATCCTGACTTTCATCCGCATATGCAATCTCCTGAAGCTCACCCTGCTTTTTCCGAACCCGCTTAAAATCCAAATCGACATCTCTGGTCTTTAAGGATATTGTATTCTGATCAACATCAGAGAACGGATTATCCATCAGACTTTCATCGACCAGGGACTCCAGCTCATGCTGAGAAAGTGCAAGGATTTCCATAGAGGGTACGAGCTTCGATGAGAATTTCTGCTTCTGATTTTGTATAATTTCCAATGACTGTTTCATAGTTGAATTATACATCCATAAAACGCAGTTTTCAATTCCCTGTGTTTTTATTTATATACAATGCAGTTTTTGATAACCTTACCGCTAGCGTGCTCGACAATCGCCTTTTCAGTATCCTCAATACAGTATTCATTCTGTACAAAATCCTCTGCACTGATTGCCCCCATCTTCAACATTTCAAAGGCTGCATTTACATGCTGCGGAGTTGTATGGAACACGCCCTTCAATGTCAGCTGAGAATAGTGTACAAGCGTTGTATCCACAGGTACCTCCAGGCCTTTTTTCGTACCGCCGAAGAACAGAACCTCTCCGCCAGGTCTTGCCATACGCAGAGCAATCTGCCATACCTCCGGTAATCCGGCAGCTTCAATTGCCGCATCCACACCGCGCGCATCCGGTGTCAGCTCCTTCACTGCCTCTGCCTGATCCTTACCGTTGAGATCCTTAATATTGATGATCTCCTGAGCACCCAGCTTTTTCGCAAGTGCCAGTCTTTCCGGTGTCATATCACAGGCGATAACATGCGCACCTCTCAATACACACATACGGACAAACATCAGACCGATCGGTCCGCAGCCGTTTACACAAACGTAGTCACCGAGATCAAAGTTCGTCATTTCCGTTCCATACAAGGCACAAGCCAGCGGTTCCAGCAGTGCAGCCTGCTTATAGGACATTCCTTCCGGAATATGGAAGGTATTCAATTTGACAATTCTTTCCGGAATCAGCTGATACTCCGCATAGGCTCCGTTGGTAAACTGATTCTGAATCAGATCCACACACATGGACTCCTGTCCCTTTTTACAATAGTAACAGGTTCCACAGGATGCCGAATTGTGTGCAACCACACGATCACCGACTGTAAACCCGGTAACCCCTTCACCGACAGCATATACGACACCGCTTGCTTCATGCCCCATGCCGAACGGCGGTTCATAGCGGTATCCGCGTTTATACGTTTTCACATCTGTACCGCAGGTTAAGGTAACCTCATTTTTGATAACGATTTCTCCTGCTTTCGGTGTAGGTATCTCCGCCTCCTCCACACGGATATCACCGGGTGCATAAAATTGTATTTTCTTCATCATAAGTATCTCCTCCTGTTTTTTATTTCAATGTATTCAATATCATATTTCCCATACATTCCAGCTGCATAGCCATCGTAACAGCTCCAGGGTCCAGATGCCCTACACCCTTATCGCTTCGATAGCTGGCTCTTCCTTTTACAGCTTCCATTTCCTTTGTACGCTTCGCACCGTTTGCGGCGCCTTCCATAAAATCCTGAATGATTTCTTCATCACGCCTGCCTGCGTCCAATCCTTCCCTGTATGCACGAAGTGCCGGGTATAATGCATCGATCATCGTTTTCTGTCCGGGCTCTGTTTTCCCGCGTTTCATGATTTCCTGCAGCATGGCATCATACACCTCATACAGACCGTGTACATCCAGCACAGCTTTTCCGGCACAAGCTCTTCCGGCCGCCATGTATCCGCTGCCATAAAGTGCCCCGGAGGAGCCTCCGACAGCAGAATACATCGTCATTCCAACCTTTTTAAACATATCTGCCAGCGTCATGTCTTCCAGTTCCTTTGACAGAGCTGTTATTTTTTCAAATCCCATATTCACATTCACCCAGTGATCGCCATCCCCTGTCGTGGAGTCCAGCTCCGTGACATAGTCCCTCTGCGCAGCAATCACCTCACGGGCTTCCTGAAAATAGCGGATAAAATCCTTTGTTTGTAATTGAAATCCCATTATCCAATCTCCTTAAATGCCGGGGTATTGCTTGGATACTCCAGCAGCCTTTTCAATTCCTCATCCAGCTGTAGGATACTGCAGGATGCCCCTGCCATTTCAATAGCCGTCATATAGTTTCCAACATAATACTTGACCGGCTTCAGACCTTCGGCACATAGCCGGGTATGCACATCAGAAGCTAAAATATATAATTCCATCAAAGGAGTGGCACCCAGACCGTTGATCATGACTGCAACCTCACTACGTCCATAGTCCTTATCCGCAAGGATTCTGTTTACCATGATATCCGCAATTTCCTTTGACGGCTTCAGCTTCGTTTTCTCAATACCTGCTTCACCGTGGATGCCCATACCGACCTCCATGCAGTCCTCCTCAATCGTAAAGCCGCATGCGCCGACCGCCGGAATCGTACAGGCTGATAACGATACCCCAAAGCTTCTTACGTTCTCAATCGTTTTTTCCGCAACACGCTTAACCTCGGCAAGGGATGCCCCTGTTTCTGCTTTCGCACCGGCAATCTTATGCACGAATACTGTTCCTGCAATACCACGTCTGCCTGTAGATTCATCACTTTCCGCAACAGCAACATCATCCCTCACAACGACATGATCAACCTCGATACCTTCCATGCCGGCAAGCTCTTCTGCGATTTCAAAGTTCATGATATCTCCGGCATAATTCTTTATGATCAGCAGAACACCATGACCGGAGTCTGCAAGCTGAATTCCACGCAGCACCCGGTCCGGGGACGGCGATGCGAACACATTACCGCTCACTGCGGCATCCAGCATACCATAGCCGACATAGCCGGCATGCGCCGGTTCATGACCGCTGCCTCCTCCGGATACAAGCCCGACCTTATCACTTTTTTCCTTGCGGGCAATGACAACGCCTTCCCTGTCATATAAAACATCCGGATTCGCGATTTCAATACCCTGCAGCATTTCTTCAACAACGGCATTCGGATTATTTATTATCTTTTTCATTTCTGTTGTCTCCCTGGTGTAAACCACTCATTTTTAATCCCCCTCTGTGTATATACCTTCGGTAATTCAACCTTGTCATTTAATTTTCGCAGTCCGGCAGTGGAAACGGCGCAGAGTATTGCCAGCACCCAGTTGCGTGTCACTACTGATAAAAGAAGCGCGACAGCTGTCATACAAACGCCTATATACCACCAGAACTGTTGAAATCTGCTCATAGGATCACCTCATTCTTCATTTTGCTTATTGCATTACTATGATAGATACTGTGTCAATTTGCAGCGACATAAGCTGCTTTTCCATAGGTTATATTACAACATACAGAAGGAAAGACACTTTTTTACTGTCCGGATTCCAGACGTTCCTTTGCGGCTTTTTCTCTTGCGGGTGCCAGCTTCAGGAAGTACAGAATTCCCAGTGCCACAACAGCAACACATGCCACGATACCGATCATATTGCCGGTCGCTGCTTCATATATTGCAAAACGGATTTCCGCAATATCGCAGCCCCACCATGTGATATCGGTGTTGTAGGTTCCGGCAGTATTTGCAAGACTAGTCAGGAGCGGTCCCATAACGGATGCCGCATAGCTTAAAATCGGACACCAGATCCAGGAAACGATACACATTTTCAGCACATCGCCCTTCATTGCCAGGAACAGTGGTACACAAACACAGACATTCATCAGATTTCCAAGAACCAGCGCAGTATTTCCCGGCAGAATCAGCGAGAAGATCAATGCAACCGGAATTGTCAGAATGATGGCAACCCAGATTTCAGAGTTACCTGCCAGAATTGGCCAGTCAAGCCCAATGATCAGCTCACGGCCCGGGAATTTCTTTTTCACCCATTCACTTGCCGCATCGGAAATCGGTGTCAGTGCGGTCATAAACAGCTTGGAAACCATCGGGAATAAGGTCAATGCAGTACCTGCCTGTACACCGAGCAGCAATGCACCGGAACCCTGTCCTGCCGCAAGACCGATAATGGTTCCCATCAGGAACCCAAGTACGTGATTTTCACCGAAGATACCGATTTTATTACGTATTTCCTGCGCATTCAACGTCTTTGTATTTGGCAGAATCTTATCCAGTATATTTGCAATCGGATAGAAGAAGATATTACTTAAAAACATACAGTGCGGCATACCTACAGAAGGAACACCGGTAAGCTCCAGAATCTGATACTTCGTGTAATCCGCATTCTTTAATTCCGCGATAATCTGTACAATAGCAACGATAAAGCCAACAATCACATTATTGCATGCACTTGTGACAAGGAAGGCTGTAAACACCTTGTTTCCTACATTCCACATATCCACATTCAGACAGTTCGTCCATCCGAGCAGCAGCATGATAACATTGATGGCAATCTGTATCGGGAACATGAGGAACGCATACTGCCACTGCCACGCAAGTCCAAGGGCCGGTGCCCATCCCATATCGATATACTTTAATGTACTATCTGATCCCTCAACGATTGTTGTGAAAGCAGCCCCGACGGTATCCCCCATATACCCAATCAATAAATTGATACCAATAAATGCAACACCTAAGGTCAATGCGGATGAGAACGCCTTGCCAGGTTTCATGCCTACGATCAAGCCGATAATGAATAACACAATCGGAAGAAATACGGCAGCGCCCAGGTCCAGAAGACCCTGGAATACGGTAGCTAACATTTCCATAATTTTTTTCTCCTCTTCTTTTCTTTTACTTTAATGCTTTGACAATCTCGTCAATGCAGGCATCCTTGCCCATTCCTGTCAGCAGCGGGATCCCGCTGATTACCGGAATGTCATAGCTTTGTACCACACCGCGCATCGGGGTAATGGATACATAGACATCTGCAGTCTTGATGAAATTATCAAGTGACTTGATATCGACAGCCTCAGCCTTCGCCAGATTACTCAATCCGCGTTCTTCCAGCGCCATATTGATTTTTGTAGCGCATGTAGCCGAGGTTGCGATACCACCTCCGCAGGCAACGATAATTGTTTTCATCTCATTCTCCTTTCTAACCATCTTTCAGGTCGTTTACGCCTATTTAATAAAGCAAAAATTTTGCCAATTCCAGTGAACAGACACTTTTCCTTCTGTTTTTACACCGGAGAAAGCATAGGGAAGCTATATGCAAAAATGCCTTTTTGCCTCTTCTTTTGTCTTACAGAACGGCTGTTTTTCCAATATGCTTCCTTATATATGTAACCCGAATTCCCCAACACTCTTTTATAACGTATATCCCTTTCATGCATGCTTACAGATAACTGCATTTATTTATTATTTCTTTTATATTTTCTATGCTATAATTTTAAATGAGATTTCAATCACGAACGAATATGCTCTGTAAATCATAGCTTTTCCATGCCCCTATGGTATCACAAACAACCTCTGCATGTTATCTGCATAAGCATAGTGATAAATTTCAGCCTTGGTAAACAGGAGCTTAAGGGAAGCATTTTCTCATAAATTTTCAGATATATTTCATAATCAGCTTATAATTCCATAGTTTGGCAAGATTTTTGCTTTTATAAAAAGCGGGAGGTATTCAATTATGGAAAAATACAATATAAGGGATTTATTATTTGAAGAACTGATAGAATTAACACTGGAAGCAGAGGATTTTGAGGATGCTATCAAAAAAATCGGTGAGGATGCATACCGGAAGGGATATGTTAAGGAAGGGTTTGCGGATGCAGTTATCAAAAGAGAAAAGCTTTACCCGACAGCATTACCCACGGAAGTACTTAAGGTTGCAATCCCTCATCCCATGGAAAGGGATACGGTTAAGAAATCGGCAATCATCATTACAAAGCTGAAAACCCCTGTGGATTTCACGCTAATGGGATCAGATAATGAAACCGTACCGGTAAATATCATCTTTACGCTCGCTGTGAATGGTGCTGAGCATCAGCTGACAATTCTCCAAAAGCTTGTCGGAATGTTTTCAGAGAAGGAATCCATGGAGCGGATTAAAGCTTCCACAACGCCAAAGGAGATTATGAACTCATTGATTGAGCTTTTATCCTAAACGGGTGCTGTCTGTACTTTTCTGCAGCCTTTCATACAGCAGAAGCAAAGCACAGATATCATGCAATACAATAGAGAAAGGCATTTGCAGTGCTCTTTTGCACAATGGCAAACTGCACATTCATCAATAAACGTACTGCTGCATCATGGTAAAACAAACGATGCATTCATAAAAGAAAAGAGGTGTAGATATGTCTGAGCAGGAAGTATTCGATTATATCTATTCTGTCATTACAAGGGAATATCTGGAAAACAGAATTCAGAAGAAAGAGAATTTCGGAATCACAGCAAAGGATATCGCTGATCACTTTAACATATACCGTTCGACGGTCAGTACCATGCTGAATACGGCTGTCAAGAACGGCTTGTTTATTAAAATTGAAACCCGACCTGTTTTATTTGTTCCTGTGGATATCATAAAGAAGGAGCTGCATGTTCCCCTGGAAAAGAGTGTTTATACCCCGGAGGAAATCAGAGATCTGTTTTTCAAAAAAGAACAGGAGGCAGATTCCTTTTCCATCATGATTGGCTATGACGGCAGCCAGTCTTTACAGATTAAGCAGGCGCAGTCCGCAATTTTATATCCACCAAAGGGTCTGCACACACTGATTACCGGAGAAAGCGGCACTGGAAAAACATTATTCGCGCATACGATGTATGACTATGGCAGAAAAATAAAAGGCATGAGTGAAAAGGAATATCCCTTCGTGGAATTCAACTGTGCAGACTACTATCACAATCCACAGCTTTTACTGTCACAGCTGTTCGGACATATCCGGGGCGCCTTTACCGGCGCGGATCAGGAAACGGAGGGTCTTGTTGAAAAAGCGAATCACGGAATATTGTTTCTCGATGAAATTCACAGACTTCCTCCGGAGGGACAGGAGCTGTTATTCTATCTTATGGATACCGGACAGTACCGCAAGATGGGGGAAGCAAATACAATACGGAAAGCGGATATCCTCATCATTGGAGCTACAACAGAAAATCCGAAGGATGTCCTGCTGAAAACCTTTAAGCGCAGAATTCCGCTTACAATCAATCTGCCGCCGCTGCGCGAGCGTCCGCTACAGGAAAAGCTGAAAATTATGGAGCATCTTTTTTCCAAGGAGGCAATCCTTACACAGCGTACCTATATCATTGATGCGGATATCGTAAAAGCCATTACCCTGTATGATTTTACAGAAAATATCGGACAGCTTGCCTCTGAAATAAAAATACTGTGTGCCCGCTCTTTCCTTGAAAGTAAAACCAAGGAATTCGGTGAAATCAAGGTTCCCTATGTATTTCTGTCAGACAATATCCGAGAGGCCTATAAAAAGTATAGGAAAATCGGATACACCTTCACCGACAATTATGAGAATTACAACTATGACCTGGTAATCACACCTTCCAATGAGATTACACATGTAAAGGAAAACGTACTGAATGAAGAAGCATACTGCAGTCTGATTGATGAGATTCGCAATTATTCCAGACAGGGACTGACGAGCGATGAGGTCGCAATCCGCATATCCTCCGCAGTGTCTTCCTATTATGACGAAATTCTCAACAGCATGTATTTTAAAACAGTAAACAAGGATGAGCTTTATAAGATTATCGAACCGCGCATTGTCGATTTCTCACTGGAGGTCATGAAGGAAATACAAAACCGCCTGTCTGTAAAAATAACGGAACAGAGCATCCTCGTTCTGGCCTTTCATTTAAAATTTCTCATTGACAGATTGCGGAAAATAAAGCTGACGGAGAGCAGCTCCGTGCCTGTGAAAACAGGTGATGCGATCGTTGATGATATGATCGACAGGATCGAAAGCAAGTTTTCTCTGCGTCTGCCAACGGATGAGAAAAAGTTCTTTCAGCTGCTGATCAAGAATATTACAAGTGATATTGTACCGGATAATTCATCAAAGGCTGCCTTATATATTCTTGCTCACGGTAATACGGCATCCAGCATAGCAGAGGTATGCAACCGCCTGCTGCATACGGATTTTGTAAGGGCATTTGATATGCCGCTGACACAGGATGTCAATCAGAGCTACCAGCTGTTTATGGAGGAAATCGAGAGTCTGCATCTCAAAAAGGGTGTGATGATTCTGGCGGACATGGGCTCTCTTCTGGATTTCGGTCATAAGCTGACCAGAGATACCGGTATCCCCACACATACGATTCCAAACGTATCCACAGCAATTGCTTTGGACTTTGCGCATATCATGCTGAATCGCAATGAGCATATTGACCTCACCTATAATGAATATCTGATTAAAAACCGCTTTGAGCCTGCCTTTGCAAGCTCAGAGAAAGAGCCTGCGATCATATCCGCATGTTCATCCGGTCAGGGAACAAGTATCGCATTTAAAAATATGATTGTTGAAATATTAAAGGAAAATTCGCTTGGCTACATCCATGTATTTGCGTTAAGCAATGAGGAGCTTCAAAAGAAAAATGAGACCTATCAGGAAATCGTGGACAGCTACAATCTGGTTGCAGTCATTGGAAATGTACATATTGATGTAGATGCCCCTTTCTTTCATATATCCGAACTGGTTACCGATGATAAAAAGGAGAATTTCATTAAATTTCTGAACAAAACAGGAGTAAGCGAACAAAAGACAAAGCATAAAAAAACAGACCAGAGTGCAGAAGAAGCTGCAGGATTTCTGGCCCAGCATGTTATGTATGTAAATCCACTGGCTGTTCAGAAGGTTGCCGCGGAGTTTTTAGAAAATCTTTTTGATGATCTGGAGTATGAAGAAAAAAACAGAGCCTCTACCGGATTCTCATTGATTATCCATATCGGTTTTATGATTGAGCGTATCATAGCAAATAAGACAATCATATTTGACCATAAGATGCCCTATTTGGACAGTAATAAAGAGATTTTTCAGAAAATAAGAAGCCATATCAAGTCCATTGAGGAGGCCTTTGAAATTGAGATCAGTGATGATGAAATCTGTTATATGATGATCACCCTGTATCCGAATACATATGATGCCGCTGTTGCATAACAGTGGAAGCACAATTTATGCAGCATTTTGAGGAGAACGAATATGAATGGAAAAATTTACTTAATTGAATATACGGTTATCGTGGCGATCATGATGGTTTTCAACCGGTCAGCCTCATTGGAGAATATGCTCATCGCTTTTCTGATTGTCCTCATACAAATCGGCTTTGACAGGTTGAGAAGAAGGAAGTAAACTTTTGTAGCTATACGCTACTTCAACCGCAACGAATACATATACATAGGGGAATTCAAATACTGTTGTATTTCATAGATATTTGGATTCCCTTTTTCATCTACATCCGCAAGCTAGAATCTACATCACGAATTTTTTAAGCATGTCAGGGAACAGTTAAAATCAATAGGTTGGAATATGGATACCTGTTTTAAGCTTAGGTTATTGCTTATTGAAAAGAGTGATATCCTTTTCAGTAAGACTGCTTTTCCCTGATGTATCAATACAGACTTCTATATTCTTTTCTTTTTTTGCGGAAGATTCAGCGTACTTACACCAGCTCAATTACCGATCATACGTTTATCAGCGCTTTGCATGAAATCCGCAAGCAGGCTGAATGCATTATAGATCTGCCAGTTAAAGAACTCACTATATCCTAGAGTCTTATACATTGCCTGTAGCCATAGCATAACATCTAATTTTGCAGGTACGCTGAAAAGTAAACAAATCATGGATTTTTATAATATATATTCAATTGCTTCACTTAACAAAAAAGAGATACCAGATGATTCTGATATCCCTATGATGTTAACCACCGTAAACCTTGATACGGTTAATTGCTTTTGCCAATGCGACCTCAGCACGCTTAATGCTGGTGCGGTTATCCATTTTCTTCAAACGCTCCTCAGCACGTTGTTTTGCACGTCTGGCTCGCTCGATATCAATTTCCTCACGGCCTTCAATCGCATCCGCAAGAATTCGCATCTCATTGTCCGCAAACTGAAGCAGTCCGCCGGCAATCGCATAATCCTTATATTCATTGCCTTCCATAAGAGAGCATTTGCATGTTGTCAGCATTGCAACGATTGGCATGTGATTGGGAAGAATTGTCGTTTCTCCTTCCACCGTCCGTACATGCACGCCGCCGACTTCGCCTTCCTTATAAAGACCCAGCGGCGTAATGATCTTGATTTTGATCATACTCAGTTTTCCAGAGCCTTGGCTTTCTCGACAACTTCTTCAATCGTTGATGCGAACATGAAGGCCTGTTCCGGAAGGTCATCGTATTTCCCAGCCAGCAGTTCCTTGAAGCTTCGCACGGTATCCTCACGGGATACATAGCAGCCCTTGATTCCGGAGAACACCTCCGCAACATGGAATGGCTGTGACAGGAAGTTACGGACACGGCGGGCACGGTTGACAATAATCTTGTCTTCCTCACTCAGCTCGTCCATACCCAGAATGGCAATGATATCCTGCAGCTCCTTATAGCGCTGTAAAATCGTCTGTACTCCGCGGGCAACTTCATAATGCTCTTCTCCGACAACAAGCGGATCCAATATACGGGAGCTGGATTCCAGCGGATCCACTGCCGGATAAATCCCCAGTGCCGCAATATCACGGTCCAGAACCGTTTTCGCATCCAGATGCGTAAATGCGGTAGCCGGAGCCGGGTCCGTCAAGTCATCCGCAGGTACATAAATTGCCTGAACAGAGGTAATGGAACCATCCTTCGTGGATGTGATACGCTCCTGCAGCTGTCCCATTTCTGTCGCAAGTGTCGGCTGATAGCCTACTGCACTCGGCATACGTCCCAGCAGGGCGCTTACTTCACTTCCCGCCTGGGTAAAACGGAAGATATTATCAATAAACAGCAGCACATCCTGATGGTCATGATCACGGAAGTATTCCGCCATCGTCAGACCGGTCAGGCCGACACGCATTCTGGCACCCGGAGATTCATTCATCTGTCCGTACACCAGCACGGTCTTATCAAGGACACCGCTGTCCTTCATTTCATGATACATGTCGTTTCCTTCGCGGGTTCTCTCCCCTACGCCGGTAACGACGGACATTCCACCATGTTCCTTGGCGATATTATGGATCAGCTCCTGAATCAGTACGGTTTTACCTACTCCCGCACCGCCAAACAAACCAATCTTACCACCCTTGGAATATGGGCATAGCAGGTCAATGACCTTAATTCCTGTTTCCAGCATTTCTGCGGAAGTCTGCTGCTCCTCAAAGCCCGGTGCCTGTCTGTGGATCGGCAGTGTGTTCTCCGTTCCAACAGGTCCCAGACCATCAATTTCACGTCCAAGGACATTAAACATTCTTCCCAGAATTTCTTTTCCCACCGGTACACGGATTGCGGATCCTGTATCAATGGCTTCCATTCCACGAACCAGACCGTCTGTACCACCCATGGCGATACAGCGGACACGTTCATCACCGATATGCTGAGCAACTTCGACAACTAAAGATTCACTGTCTTTCAGAGGAATTTCAATAGCGGTCAATAGCTGCGGCAGATCTCCGTTCTCAAATGCAACATCGACTACCGGACCAATGACCTGTACGATTTTTCCTGTATTCTTACTCATGGCTGCTCCTTTCATTCCATAGCGTTGACACCGCCGACAATTTCCGTTATTTCCTGGGTAATTGCGGCCTGTCGAGCCTGGTTGAATTGTAATTCGAGAGTTTCCTTCAACTCCTCTGCATTATCTGTTGCACTTTCCATTGCCATACGCCTGCTTGCCTGTTCACTTGTTTTCGTTTCCAGGAAGTAGCTGTATAAAAGGGAACGCACATACATCGGAACCAGGGTGTCCAGAATCCGGTCACCTGCAGGCTCAAAGATGGTTTCTGCAGTCGTTGCTTTCTCTCGTTCTTCCTTTTCCACCGGAAGCAGCGTAATCAGCTTCGGTTCAAAGGTTACAGAATTAACAAAGTGTGTATATAAGATACGTATTTCCGATATTTCCTGTTTGCGGTACAGTTCCAATGCATGATCAGCTACACCAACCAGCTCACTGTAACAGTCCTCTTCCAGATCCGTTTCGCTTTGCACAACATGGAAATCCTTATTGTGAATCCAGTTGGCTCCACGTGCTCCGATAATGACAAAGTCACCCTCATTGCCGATTTCATGCTGCAGCATACGGAAGATGTTGGCATTATAGCCGCCGCACAGCCCCATGTCACTTGTAAAGACGATGGTATACGGCTTCCCCTCCTGCTTCTGCAGATACGGATGTCTGGAATGCTCGATGGAAGACAGGATTTCCTGCACAGTTTCTTTCAGATAATATGCATATTCCCGATTCTCTTCCATGTACTGTTTCTGTTTCTTCAGCTTACTGGTGGCAACCAGCTGCATCGCCTTTGTAATCTTTTTTGTAGATTCAACAGAGCGGATGCGCGCTTTGATCTCCAGTTTACCTGCTGCCATACATTATCCTTCTATCATATTCTTGAATTCAGCTTCAAACGCCTGCAATGCAGCCTTGATGTTTGCACTCAGTGCATCATCCAGCGCCTGCTTTTCTTCGATTTCCGTTAAGATGTCCGCATGGTTTCGCTCCATGTACTTCAGCATTTCTTTTTCATACAGCTGAACATCCTCCACCTTAACCGGCTTCAGAAATTTGTTTTTCGCCGCAAACAGTGATAACACCTGATGGGTTACCGGAAGCGGATCATACTGATTCTGAATCAGCAGCTTCGTCAAACGCTCACCGTGGGCAAGTGTTTCCGTTGTAGCCGCATCCAGATCACTTCCGAATTTCGCAAAGGCCTGCATCTCACGGAACTGCGCAAGCTCCAGCTTCAGGGAACCGCTCACCTGCTTCATTGCCTTGATCTGCGCCGCACTACCTACACGGGAAACGGACAGACCGCTGTCAACGGCAGGACGTACACCACTGTTGAACAGCTCCGTCTGCAGGAAGATCTGTCCATCGGTGATGGAAATAACATTTGTCGGAATATAGGCGGAAATATCTCCAGCCTGTGTTTCAATAATTGGCAGAGCTGTCAGACTTCCTGCGCCAAGCTCATCATTCAGCTTTGCCGCACGCTCCAGCAGACGGGAATGCAGATAGAAGACATCTCCCGGATATGCCTCACGCCCAGGCGGACGCTTCAGCAGCAGGGACATGGTACGATAGGCAACCGCATGCTTACTCAAATCGTCATAAACGATCAGCACATCATCACCGTTTTCCATCCATTCCTCGCCGATTGCACAACCTGCATACGGCGCAATATATTGCAGCGGAGCCGGTTCACTTGCGGTGGAGGATACAATGGTCGTATACTCCATGGCACCGTGGGAACGCAGCTTTTCTACGATTTGTGCTACCGTACTGGCCTTCTGACCAATGGCAACATAGATGCATTTTACATTGTTATTCTTCTGATTGATAATCGTATCAATGGCAATCGCCGTTTTTCCCGTCTGGCGATCTCCGATGATCAGCTCACGCTGACCGCGGCCGATTGGAATCATGGAATCAATGATTTTCAAGCCGGTCTGAATCGGCTGATGTACACTTTTTCTTGTCATAACACCGGGTGCCACACGCTCTACCGGACGGAACTTATCACTTTTGATCGGTTCTCCTCCGTCAATTGCCTGTCCAAGTGCATTGACAACACGTCCCAGCATACCGTCACCAACGGGAACCTCTACGATACGACCGGTACGTTTTACTTCATCGCCTTCACGGATGTTGGAGTCATCCCCCATCAAAACAGCACCGACGTGCTCTTCCTCCAGGTTCAGTACCATTCCATAAATATCTCCGGGAAAACGAAGCAGCTCACCGGCCATCGCATTCTGTAAACCGTAAATCAGCGCGATACCGTCACCAACGGTGATAATCGTACCAGTTTCATCGATTTCCAGATCCTCATCATATCTGCGAATCTGATCCTTGATCAGCTTACTTATCTCTTCTGGCTTTAAGCTCACTCGCACTCACCTCTAACTTTCCTGCACAGGCTCACTCTGTGCCAGCTGTTTCAGATTATCCATACGGCTTCTGGCGGTATTATCCAGAACCATATCATTGATCTTTATGCGCAGTCCCGCAAGCAGATCCGGATCCTCCTGTATGTGTAATTCCACAGTTTTCGAAAGCTTTTCCTCCAGCATGGATTTCAGACGCTTAATTTCCGCAGCATCCAGCTTCTTTGCCGTACGGACATGTGCCACTTCGATATTGTTTACCTTGTTATACTGCTTTACAAACTCTCTGGTAATATCGTGAAAACTCTGAAAACGGCTTTTGTCAATCAAAAGCTTTGCGAAATTCAAAACCATATGATCGACTTCACTGCCGAATACAGACGCAAGCGTCTGTTTCTTTTCTTCCTTGTGAATCTTGGGATGCGTCAGTACCCGCATGAAATCGGGATACGCCTTCAGCTGTTCATCCATCATGCATACATCTGCCTTGAATGTATCCAGCTTCTGCTCCTCCTGTGCAAGTGCAAACAGTGCATCACTGTAGCTTTTTGCTGCTATGCCTGCCATGACTCATCACCTGCATGCTCGATAAAATCATCCACGTACTGCTTATGTGTACTTTCATCCAGTTCTTTATTAACAATCTGTTTTGCGGCTTCAAATGCCACATCCACGATTGCATCCTTCATTTCTGCACGAGCCTGTACCTTTTCACGCTCGATATCCTTCCGTGCTTTTTCCTTGACCGCTTCGGCTTCACCTCTTGCGGCAGCCAGAATTTCACGTTTTTCCTGTACGGCATTGGCTTTGGCACTTTCCAGTATTTCATGAGCCTCGCCGCGGGCATTGGCCATCTGCTCTTCATACTGGCGCTTGTATTGTTCTCCTGCTTCCCTGCTTTGCGTACCTGCATCAATATCTGCCTGAATGGCAGCCTTGCGTGCATCGAGATAGGCAAGCACCTTGTCCCAGAAGAAATGCTTTGCGATAGCGATGATGATCAGCGTTGATACACAGACCATGATCATATCCATTGGATTCAGCCGCAGATAGGCATTTATATCAAAATCCATACTATGCGAATACCTCCTTTCTTCATAGCTTCATGATGAATGACATTACCCTTTCATGAAGATTAGAATCAAGGCAACAATCAATGCATAGATACCGGTTGTTTCCGCCAAAGCGATACCAAGTACCATGATGGAACGAATCTTACCTGCAGCATCCGGATTGCGTCCAACACTTTCCGCACCCTTGCTGGCAGCGATACCCTGTCCGATACCAGGACCTAACCCGGCGATCATTGCAATACCTGCACCTAACAGTGCCATACCCTGTACAAAATATTCATTGAATTCCATAATTTTTTCCTCCTGTTAACATCATTTGTTATTCTTCCGGGGCAACCTGTTCACTAAGGAAGAAGCTTGCCAGCGTGAAGAAGATATAGGTCTGTATCAGACCTGAGAACACATCAAAATACGCATGCAGAAACGGTGTCGCAATGTATCCGAGCACTCCAAACGGGAGAAAGCTTCGCATCATTGTATACACCAGCAGCATAATAATGGAGCCTGCCAGTATGTTTCCAAACAAACGCATGGAAAGCGAAATCGGAAGTGCCAGCTCACCAATGACATTCAATGGTGTAAGCAGCCACATCGGCTCCGTCAGCTCCTTCAGACGTGCGCCAAGCCCGCCTTTTTTGATACCGTTATACTGAATGGTCAGAAACATCATCAGTGCAAGGGTAACATTGAAGCTCAAATTGGATGTCGGCGGCTGCAGTCCGAGAAGTCCCAAAAGATTGCTGACGGCCATCATCATGGTCAGTGTACCCAGAAACGACAGATAATGCTTCGTTTCATGCTTCAGGTTATCCCCGATAATATTGGTACACAGCCCGGTAATCATTTCTGTAATCAGAAGTATTCCCGACGGCGCCTTTCGAACATCGGCCTTTTCAAACTTTTTGCCGGCCCAGATAAAGAATATGGAAAACAGCACACAGAGAATCAGCCAGTTGATAATCGACTGCTGAAATTCGATGTTGTGTCCAAACAGTGTCAAAACGATTCCGTCAAACTTATCGTCCACTACTCATCCTCCTTTCTGTGTTTCCAGCTGTAAATCAAAATACTGCACTTATGAAGCAGCATTCCCACCAGCAGAGCCGCGATATGCGCCCCTGCGATGGCGCTTAAGGCAAAGATAACGGCATACAGCATATATCTTCGCGTATAGGAGCGAAATGCACGGGATTTGATATCCGCCAGTTCTCCGTCAATGTGCCCAACCATGTTCTGGATCATGTTGAAGCCCATAATACCGGTTAAGGAGCCGATCAGAATACCCATAACGCCCTGCTTCCAGGCTCCGGGAAACAGGATGATGCAGACCACACAGCCTGCCGCACAGAGCAGCAGCGTAAGTATACGGATCTCCATTCCCATTTTCCTTGTTTCATTCATGATCATCACCCAGCTTTCGAATCATCAGATACAAACTGGAGATGATGGCGTAGGCTAACAGAATCAGAAGACACCATGGCGAGGTATGAAATACATCATCCAGCCAGGCACCGATCCATACCGCTGCCCCACAGGCAAGTGCCATGGTAAACATCAGCCGCATAGCCTGATACGCTTCCTTCATGACTACTTCGTACCGAAAATACGGTCTCCTGCATCTCCAAGTCCGGGTACGATATACCCTTTTTCATTCAGTTTTTCATCCAGTGCCGCAAGATAGATATCCACTTCCGGATGTGCTTCTTCCACGGCCTTTACACCCTCCGGAGCTCCGACCAGACAGACAAGGCGGATATTCTTAGCGCCCTGTTTCTTTACCATGTCAATGGCGGCGATTGCACTTCCTCCGGTTGCCAGCATCGGATCAACAATCATAACGATAGCGTCCTTTACTTCCTTCGGATACTTTTCAAAATATGTATGAGGCTCCAGTGTTTCTTCATCACGATACAGCCCCACATGTGCAATCTTGACGGTAGGGATCAAATCACAGATTCCATTCACCATACCAAGACCTGCACGTAGAATCGGTACCAGTACGATTTCCTTCGCAAGCTCATAGGTTGTGGTCTTTGCGACAGGTGTGTTGATTTCGACTGGCTGAAGCGGGAAATCTCTGGAAATTTCGTAAGCCATCAGACCTGCGATCTCGTCCAGATTCTGGCGGAAATCCTTTGTTCCGGTTTCCTTTTTACGCATCTGTGTCAGCTTATGCGTAATCAATGGATGTTGTAAGACTTTCAGCATAATAATCTCCTTACATAATCAATACGGATATAGCGTACCATAATCCGTTCCAACAGTAGACAGACAATTCAAACAAATTGTATAAATTCTGGCCACGTTGTTTTTATTATACCATGAACACCCTGCTTTTTCCCCCTTTTGTGCATTTTTTCACCACCTTTTTCAAGTGCTTTCCTATATATTATGTATGCACTGGAAATGATTATTCTTTATGTTTTTCAGTGACTAATATCCAGAAGCAATACGTAAAAGCGCTGCGCACTTTTTTTCTTTGTGAATTTTAGTATAGGAATTTATCTCACAGCAAATAATTTTAGAAATTACGGTATATACATTACATATGTTATAAATATTGTGTTATCTAAATGATCATTCGCTTAACTTCAATACCAATTTACTAGATAGAAATAATATGCTATAAGTAGTACAATATGTATGCACGGTACCCTGCTATCTTTAAACGTTCATCTATCTTGCAACGAGCAGTTCATGTTAAAGGAAAAGCAAGCATCTTAATCCAAATTTTCTCAAGCTTATCAGCAATACATAAAAAAAGAGAATCCCCATATTGAAGAATTTCCCTTTTCATAATGATGACAGCTTCAACTAACTATACCTTTGTAATGACACACGATTTTTTATAAAATGCAATACCGTATCCAATCACATCCTCATATCCATTCGCTAACAGCCCCTCCATATATTTCTTCTGCCGGATTTGCTCACAGGCTTTTTGCGCCATTGATCTTACTTCTGCCATTGATGTCGCAATTTTTAACTCCAATATCAGTCCTCTATCCATGATAGAACGCGGCAGAATTGCAATATCCGCTCTGCCTAAACCGTACTCCTTATTTGAAGCCACTATATAGTCATTCAACATTCCAAGCAGAAGTCCATGATAGAATTTCTCATCATAATCGAAATAGCTGATGCTTTGAAATAATACGTTATTTAATATTTCAGTTGCATTCCTTATCTGTTCTTTCCGTAACGCCTCTACAAAAGATGTACCATTATGTTCTACCTGTTCATTGAACCATTCACTGAATATAGACACATAGATTTGCTTGATTTCCTTATTGGGTATTGATAACCGATACATCCTTTTTTCATTATCAACACATTTAATTGCCTTTAGATAACCGGTAAATAACAGAAAACTGTAAACGTTGTTTATCTGATCCATTTCCCTATAGGTTATCGTATCCTTGATTGGTTTTTCTATCACTCCACCGGATACCAGTATATCAAACTCTTCCCGCATTTTGGGATTTGCTTCTTTTATATACCGGTAAATAATATCATTACCACTGGTGTTCGCCCAGAACGATTCCGGCTCATGCAGATGCGTCTTATTCAGCTTTTCTATATACATTAAAACACTCCATGGATTAGGCTCTGCCCACTAGTAGTGTAGATATCACAGCTACCAAACTGGTATCCGTCACGCCATGGGCGGGCAGCGCCTACCATTCCTTCACTTTATCCCGATATGCCTCTGCCTGATAATCTGATAATAGTGAGTCCATTTCTTTTTGTGTGAATCCAAATTGCTGATTGGATGTATCATCGAAAATAGTAATGACCTTAAAATTATTCAATCCTGTGAAAAGGCTAAAGCCCGCCAGTGGTGTAGACTCTCTCGCTATTCTTAAACAACCTGTCAATATACCTTTCTCCAACGCATCATTAGTTTTTAATGCTGCACTGAACATATTTTTAAGAAAAACAACCATATCATCATAATAACCATTCAGGTAGGCACTTTGTAGAGGAACATCACGCCACGGGCGGGCAGCGCCTACTCATCAATCAAAAGAACAACCTTTTTTTTCCAATGCTTCTCTAAACAATTACTTAGAAATCGTAGTCCATTCTGAAGCTGTGCTTTATTTACTGTACCTGCTTTATATCTCTTTAATAAATCTCTATCCATTTCATCCAAATGTTCACTGATAAGCAATTCTTCATTCCTGCTTATAATTTCACTTAAGATAATTTGAAAATTATTTAACTGATCTTGAAAAGATAAATCTTTTAGATCCTTCAATGACATAAAAATAACAGGATATTGATTCTGATACTGCATTGCTTCCTTATTTTTTGAAATTTCTAATCCATCAAATAGATATGCATTATCCGCTTGGCGAATGGAAAAGAAATAATATAACACGCCTGGGCGGGCAGCGCCTACTCATGTTCAAGGTTTTACCGAATCGGCGTGGCCTGGTACAAAGAGCAACCTTTTCTTTTAATACATCACTAATAAATAAAGTTTTATCAACATAATAATAATCTTTATCTATCAGCTCTTTAAAATTCTCTATTCCAATAGGTATTTGCTTCATACAATCATCTCCTATTCTATAGGTTTATTATATCCCAAACAGATAGCAACTGCCATGAAAATAAATGTATTTCATGACAACTGACCACATTCGTTAACACATACAGCTTCCATCAAAATCAAAGAAATTTAGTAAGAGTGATTGCAGTTCTCTTCCATCCCGCACGGTAAAATCAGCTTTTTGATCAGCTTCCTGTTGTCCGTATTTATTCAGCCAGATAACATCCCAGCCTGCCTTCTTCGCACCGATTACATCATTTTCATAAGAATCTCCGACATACAGCCCGCTTTCACTTACCATATGGAAAATACGTTCATCCGGTTTCGAGATGCCTACCGCAGATGAAATGATCATATCCTTTTCCTCTATCCACTTCCCCAGACCAAGACTCCTTATTTTCTTCAGCTGATGCTCATACGGTCCATTGGTTATCAAACTGATTCTTACATCCCTGCTTTTCAAATAATCCAGTATTTCCACTAGCGTATCACTTAATGAAATCTCATATTGACCCCTCTGATAGGCAGCTTGAAATCTTAATGCTTCCTCATCCATAATCAAAATGTCATGGTCTTTTAATGCAAGCTGAATGCGTCCAATCTGCATGGCTTCAAAAGATATCTCTTTATTCTGATGCCGAAAAAACAATTCATTGCTACGGATGCGAAAGCTTTTATAAATTCTTCTTATCTGCTCGTCCGATACCGGTTGAATAGAAAGCAACGCCTGTCGAAAAGGTGCAGTCTGTTCATACAGCGTATCATCTAAATCAAAGCATATATGTTTTAATCCTTCACTCATTCTGTTTCCTCCCTGTATTCTTTTCTGTGTTTGACAATGTACCCGCTATGGTGATTGTATCCAGATTACACACATACGTCAAGCTTTATATATGCAGGAGGTATATGTACTCCTATATTCCCTGCAGCATTGCATAAGCAAGCAAAAACAGAAGTCAAACAACCCTTTCGACTCCTGTTTCATCATATTATTCGATTATTCTGCGAACTCTGCTGGTAACTCCCTTCAGATGATAGCATTCCGCATACTGCTGCAGCGGTCTCTTGATATGATCAACAACAAACCGCTGTCCATCGATATGATGCTTCGCCAGATTCTCATACAGTATCCGCAGCTCTTTCTTTACGTCCGCATCATTGAATGCATAGTGTCCTGCGATATCCAGAACATCCAGTGACAGCTTTTCATCCTTCAAAATATCGGCAACCTGCAGATTGCGCTGTTCCCCGATCATCCATTTTCTCCAACGCTCTGTTTTTATCGCCTTAACCAGCAATGTCTTTCTTAACGAAGAAGTTTTTTCAAGCAGTCCTTCCTTTTTCAGAATATCCTCAACATCGCACAGCTTGAGATATGCTCTTGTCTCTTCTGTTCCATACTGCGGCGCGACATTGCTTGCCGTTACATTTGCAGGAATATGCTCCAGCAGAGTTACATCATCCAGATAATCTGCATTATGCTCTTTTAATCCGACGCCGTATGCTTTTGCCATGGCAGCCAGATCATATGCATTATGGAAATTATACGTTCCTACCTGCTCTGTTTTTCTGGTCAGTGTTCCTGTCTGTCCGACGATAAAGGTAGGCATCGGCAGTCCCTTAACCTTCAACTCTTTTTCCAGCTTTTCAATAAACTCGCGATATTTTTCTGTCGATGTCAAACCGCCATTTGTTTCCTCCGTACCGACCTCATACCCTATTTCCGGTAAATTTCTACGCTTGCGTTCTTCCTCACAATAAGCAATCAGCTCCACTGTCCTCTGTAAAACAACATCCAGAGGTATCACCTTTCCAATTTCAAAGGGATCCTTTGTCGGATCGATCATCAATAAATCAAAGCCGTTTTCAATATCCGCAAGATAAGACTGTCGTGCCAGCCTCATGGCCTCCTCCTCGCTCAGGTGTGCATTCCGCTCATTATCTCTTTGCCATGGTCCTCCATGATCTCTGCACAGATAATACAAGCCATCAAAGCCAACCTGCTCAGCAACTGCGCGTATATCGTCCTGAAAGCGTTTCTGATTCCAGTTGTTTACATAGCCGCCTCCTAATTCATCTGCATCCACCTGATTCCGGCTGGCAATGAACATCAAAGGAAAATCATAATCCCTCGCAATTTCAAAGCTTGCCTGCAACAGATTCGGTGACATCGGCCCAATGCCCAGAAGCGTTGCACTTTCTCCTGTATCCTGTAATTTCAATAAGCCTTCCACTACCTTCTTGATTGGTAATTTGTTCATATTTTCTATCTCCATTTCCTTTCGACTTCCATTTCATTCATTTGACTATACCAGCTCCTGCATGTTCACCATCTGATGAAACCATTCAGCTTCCTCTTCCTGCATAGCCTGATAAAGCTCATTCATAAAGTACAGCACTTTCGCTTTGTATTTTTTCTTATACCGTATAGATAACGGCTGTCCGGCATTTGTTTTGGCCCGCATTGGCAGTACTGCTTTTAAATAGTCCCTATATGAATCCTGCTGTTCTTTGAATATACCAAGCAGCACCTCATCCGCATGAACAAGAGCATAGCAATCCTGCGGCTCTTGTTTGCTTTTTATACATTTAAAGCGTAATCCTGCTTTCACCAGCTGTTTGCTTCTATCTTCATCCCTCATAATATTTTCTTCTGCATTCTCATCCCCTATGAACGTGAAATACATTTGTGAAGCGCCGTGCTGCACTCCGTAAGCCATTGCCGTGTCCAAATCTGTTCCCAATACTACAATCTGCTTCATACAGCCTATTTCACAGATGCTTTATTATCTTCAGTTACAGACAGCTTCTCTGTTTTTTTATCCTTATTCTCGAGATTCGGTTTCAGCAGCATTAGAAGCAATGCTGTGACAACAACGCCGATTGCCATATCCAGTGTATATAATAATGGCTTATTCGTAGCCGCAACAACAATCATCCCGCCATGGGGAACGTAGCATTCAATTGCATGCATCATCGCAAGACCGGCTCCAACTGCACTTCCACCCATAATGGCAGGTAAAACATGCTTGATATCCTTTACTGCAAACGGTATTGCCCCCTCTGTAATACCAATCAGTCCCATAAACGCACTGGTCACCCCCAGCTGCTTCTCCGCATTATCGTATTTTCTTCGGGAAATGAAGGTGGATAATGCCAGACCCAGAGGAGGGATCGCCACAGCGACGCGGAATGCACCGTTAGGTCCATACAGTCCTTCCGCCATCAAAGCCATCGTAAAGGCGGATGCAGTTTTATTTATCGGGCCACCCATATCAAAGGCGGTCATCACACCAATCACGATTCCCAGAAGAATCGCACTTCCTCCCTGCATGCCACTCAGCATGCCGGTTAATGCCTTCATCAATGCACCCAGAGGACCCACCAGAATGTAAAGATATGCAAGGCAGCAAATCAAAGCGGAAACAATCGGAATAATCAGGACGGGCATGATGGATTTGATTGTCGGTCCCACCTTCCAGCTTTTGATCCACTTACATACATATCCCACCAGAATACCCATAATCATGGCTCCCAGAAAGCCTGTGGATACATTGTTTTCTCCCACCGGATTATTTGCTATATAGCCCACAATCATACCCGGGGCAAGCGCAGGCTTTCCTGCGAGTGAATATGCGATGTAACCGGCAAGCATCGGAATCATCATCGCCATACCTGCGGAACCGATTGTATTGATATTCTGCATAAAGCCGTTTGTCACCTTCATGCCGTCACTGCCCGCTTCTCCGGTTGCCAATGCGAATGCCAGAAATACACCGCCGATCACAACTGCCGGAAGAAAGTATGATACCCCTGTGTTAAATGCCTTAACTAAATCTTTTCCTAAATTTTTAAACATAAGCTCTCCTCACTTTATTTAATTTTATAATTTCTCTGCCTGATCAATGATTTCAGCCGGATCCCGTATGACTACGGACGGGTCTATCTTAATGATTTTCCCCTCTTCTTCCTTTTCCTCGAACCGTTCTTCCCCCTCGATACCGATGGCAATCGCCAGAATAACGGCATCTGCAGCTGCTATTTCATCCTCATCCAGTTCATTTTCAATTCCCATACCGCCCTGTGTTTCCACCTTGCATTCATAACCGCGCTTTTTGCACTCCTGTTCGATGGCTTCCTGCGCCATGTATGTGTGTGCAATACCGATGGTACATGCGGCAACCGCTACAATTTTCATTTTGTTTTCCTCCTCAATTTTCATGCTCCAGGAATTTAATGCACTCATAAAATTCCTGATCAGTTCTTATTTTGCGCAGCTCCTTACGGAACGCCTCCTTCATCAGGTGTCGGCTCAGCATTGCCAGTATACGCAGGTGCTCTTTGTTTCTACTGGAAAGCGGGACACCTATCATAAATACGAGATCAACCTCATCGTGATCCCATTGAACAGGGTGCAGCAGATGCAGACAGGCTACAAAGGTTTCCGTAACCGCATCGGATTCACCATGTGGAATCGCAATTCCAAATCCCACAGCAGTTGATGCCGTGGACTCACGATCCAGTACTGCATCGACATAGCTTTTAACATTCTTGATTTTTTTAGCATGTCCCGCCTTTTGACTCAGATACGTAATGATTTCTTCCTTTGTTTCAAACCTTGTGCTGGACACCTTCACAATTTCCGGTTCAAACATTTGACCACTCCTTTCTACGCCCTCATTGTATAGTTCTGCAATTTTTTTTGAAATACCAACCGTCTTCCACAAGTTGTGGAAATAAAAACACACAGCTATGTTTGCTGTGTTATTTCCTGCATTCAATTTAAAGCACCTGTCTATGGCATTCTATACCGACGTGTATTTTATTTTCTACTTTAAACAGAAGCAAGTTGCTATTTCTTTTTCCTCAAAATCATTCTATTATGTTAATGGGAAATTCTATCATGATAAAGCAGGAGGAGAAATCAAATGAAAACATCTGCACTATCTAAGTTTTTAAATCTGTTACTGGAAGAAAGTGATTATCGTAAGACCAGTTATTTCGCAGAAAAGCTCATGGTTTCAAATAAAACAATTTCAAATTATATTACAGAGCTGCGTTATCACATGAAGGAATACGAATTGGATATCACGGCAAAGCATGGGGTTGGTATCCGTATGGAAGGAGATCAAAGCGCTGTAAAGCTGCTTCAAAACTCTATCCAGAGAACTGCAGGAGACAGCCTTACAAGTGAATGCAGACGCAAAAAAATAATGGAAAAGCTGTTAATGCTGGATGAAAGCATTTCTGTACGTAGGTTATCCGATGAATTCTGTATAAGCTCCACATCCATTGTGAAGGATTTGGAAAAGGTGGAGCAGGAGCTGCTACAGCAGGACATCTTACTGCTTCGCACAAAGGCCGGGACGCGTATTGAGGCAAAGGAGCAGCGTATTCGCAGTGCAAAGCGTAAGTTTATTTTTGAAGAGATCATGTCCCTGACACAGCAGGATCAAATTATGGACCTCACCCTGTGTACGAAAATTTTATCACGCTATGTAGCAGACGAGCTGCAGATAATCGCTCGAAGCATGATTGAAATAGCACAGGACAAGCTGGGATTTCGCATGGATACCAATTATTATGCACAGATATTTATATCCTACTCCATATTTATCCAGCGGATCAAAAAAGGACATGAAATTACAGAAGCACCTGCCAGACCGGTTGTCACGGAGCTGCATGTGCTGAAGACCTATCCGATTACAGAGGAAATCATACAGTGGCTAAAGGAAGTGCACCACATCAGAGTCAATGATTTAGATATTAGATGGGTTAATGCACGCTTGTCCGGAGTATATCATGAAGACCGAAAAGAAACAGCGGATTACTCTCCCATCATATTAAATACAGTGACGGAATTGATTTCTTCCATTGGTGATATCTTCAACGCAGACTTTATCAGTGATGAATTGTTAAAAAACGGCTTATCAAAACACTTTATTCCGATGATTGCCCGTTTAAAGAACAATATAAAAATCACACATCCCTTTATTATGCAGATCAAGCAGCAATATACCGCCATGTTCAGTGTAGTTTCACTGGCTTCCAGCATACTGGAGAAAAAGCTGGGATTCACCTTGTCTGATGATGAAATCGGATTTATTCTGATTCACTTTCAGGCAGCACTGGAGCGGCACAACCTGTCAAAAAAAATAGCAGTCGTATACAACTGCGGCCTTGCGAGCGCTATGCTGATTGAAAATCAGATTAAAATCAATCTGCCCACCTTTGATGTTATAGAGCTGATCAATATTCATGATTTAAAAAAAGAGTATCTTCGGCATTTTGATTTCATCATCGCCACGATGGAATTGGATATGAAAGATATTCCTTCTGTTGTTATTTCACCGGTAGCGGACTTTGGCGATATTCAGCGTATTAAACAAACGTATGAAAAGCTTATAAGAAATGTAAAGGAATCGCGCTTTCCTTATCTTATTCAGGCAATCAGTGCTGATACGATTCTGGTTCATGAAAAATGTAAGACAAAGGAGGACATCCTGAAAAAGGCAAATGAAATCCTCCTGAAAAAGGGTTATGTAGAAGAAGAATTTTTTGAAAGTGTGAAAAACAGAGAGAAGATTTCATCAACGGAAATCGGAAACGGTATCGCGATTCCTCATGGCTCTGATAAATATGTAAAGCAAACCTCTATTGTTTTGATTACACTGGAGGATGCTATCCTGTGGCGGGATGACATGGTAAGTGTCATTTTATTTACCGCTGTATCATTTGAGCAGAAGGATACCATGCGAAGGCTGTTAAAAGACCTCTACCATTTGATCAGCTCTGAAAACTTCATAGAAAAAATACAGAAAGCAGCATCGATAGAGGAAATCCTCGGCATATTTTATGGAAGAGGTCTGTGAGCATGCCTGAAAGAATAAATAGATAACATTCTCGTAATGTACCTGAAGACAAACTAAAATCATAATCCAAAAAAAAGCAAAAGAGGTCCATTTCATGTCTGAGTTACTGAAACTGGCCTCTTTAATACCTGTTTTTCCCTACCGGTATTTTATATTGTTTTTGCCCGGTCTACTAGCTTAGCATTCACAGATGGATCATCGCTCTCTATACTACCGGATAATTTCAGAGAAAGCTTTGCGCATGCAGGACCGACCATCTCATATAATACAGCACTGGATAATATGATCAGCGACAGCATGGTACCCTCAGCAGTTGGAAGCAGGCGCTGCCCGAGTATAGCCAGCCCTATGGAAACACCGGCCTGTGGAATCAGTGCAAGTCCCAAATAGTGTCTGACGGAAGTGCTGGCATGAGACAGCCATGCGCCTGCCCACGCTCCACAGGCTTTCCCGATAATGCGGACAAAGAAATAGACAACACCAATCAGTCCACAGGAAATCAGCGCATATAAATTCAGCCGCATCCCGGATAAAACAAAGAACAGCAGCGTAATCGGCGGTGTAAAGCTGTTAACCTGACGGAACAGATCTTTGTTCCCTGATAAATTGATATATACTGCGCCAAGCACCATACAGGATAACAGAGGTGATATATCAAAGCAGCTGCAAAGCCCTATCAATGTTAGAATTACAGCAATCACCAATACAAGGCGGTGATCACTGGAGCGCTTTTCACTGATGATACGGTGTAGTATCCATGCCAGTATGACTGCCAGAATGACAGCAAGCAGATTCCACACAACAGGAAGCAGAATGAGTGACCATTGCAGTGCCTGATCCGCATGCATGAATTCCACAAGTGCTGTACATATACTGAACGCTATCAAAGCGACGGCATCATCTAGCGCAGTTACCTGAAGGATGGTATCCACGAAATTTCCCTTCGCATGATACTGGCGAATCGTCATAATCGTGGAAGCGGGAGCTGTTGCACAGCCGATGGCACCCAGCAGTAGTGAAAATGACCATGGAAGACGGAACAGTGTTACCATTGCTATGGTAATGCAGGCTCCTGCTGTCAAAGCTTCAAATATCGTGATTGTTAGAATTTTACTTCCCTGCTTTTTGAGAATATCCCTTTTGAAGTATTTACCCACACCAAAGGCGATAAACGCCAGTGCGATATCCGTCATGAAATCCATCCCTGCAACCACTTCCTCGGGAATCATCTGCAGAACACAGGGTCCAATCAGAACACCGGAAATAATATATCCGCTCATATTCTACTGCTTGCGAATTCCCAAGCACTCGTCTTATCTCTGTTGAAATGGGAGCAGACTGAAGTCCGCTCCCATTGCATGTTTTCTTATTTCTCATTCGGCAGCGGAAACTGAACGGTAAGCGCACGCACTTCCTTGCGCACTTCTTCACGCACTGCTTCATCCTCTGCATTTTTCAGCACACGGCTGATCCATAAGGCAACCTGACGGAACTCATTTTCCTTGAAGCCTCTGGTTGTCATTGCCGCAGTCCCCAGTCGGATACCGCTTGTCACAAACGGCTTTTCTGTTTCAAATGGAATCGTGTTCTTATTGCAGGTAATTCCTGCTTCATCCAGCAGCTTCTCCGCAAGCTTTCCACTCATATTCAGGGAGGATTTCACATCAACAAGAATCAGATGGTTATCCGTTCCGCCGCTTACAATGCGAAAGCCTTCTTCCTTCAATGTATTGCTCATGACTGCACAGTTTGCAATTATCTGTTTTGCGTACTCCTTGAACTCCGGCTGCATAGCTTCCTGCAGACATACCGCCTTAGCCGCAATGATATGCATCAGCGGGCCGCCCTGCATACCCGGAAACACCTTTTTATCCAGCAATGCCGCATGCTCTTTTTTACAGAGGATCAATCCTCCGCGAGGTCCGCGCAGTGTTTTGTGTGTCGTCGTTGTCACAAAATCTGCATAAGGTACCGGGCTCGGGTGTTCACCTGCCGCTACAAGTCCTGCAATATGAGCCATATCCACCATGAAATATGCACCGACTTCATCCGCAATTTCACGGAATTTCGCAAAATCAATTACTCTTGGATAGGCACTGGCACCGGCAACAATCAGCTTTGGCTGTTCCTTTAATGCGACTCTGCGCACCTCCTCATAATCGATTGTTTCACTGTCCTTTGTTACGCCGTAATCCACAAACCGGTACAACGTTCCGGAAAAGTTTAAAGGATGTCCGTGTGTCAGATGACCTCCTGCCGTCAGATTCATACCCAGTACGGTATCACCTGGCTGTAAAACAGATAAATATACGCCCATATTTGCCTGAGAACCGCTGTGCGGCTGCACATTGGCATGCTCAGCGTTAAACAGCTGCTTTGCCCGCTCTCTTGCGATTTCTTCTATCTCATCAACATGTACACAGCCTCCGTAATAACGCTTGCTCGGATAGCCTTCTGCATATTTATTTGTCAGTATGCTTCCGGCAGCCTCCAGTACATCCCTTGATACATAATTTTCTGATGCGATCAATTCGATATTATACAGCTGGCGCTCTGCTTCTCTTTCAATGGCTTCCTGAATTTTCTTATCGTTCATACGCTACCTCCGTTTAATGCCTCTATTTTACCACAGATTTTTATATTGTCATTTCTTTTGTTCTGCGTTCATCAGGAAATATTTCTTTACAACAAAAATCAGTGCCACTGCCAGCACTCCTACCAGATTTTCCATGGCGCTTTCATGCGATATAATGATCTGACGGGCAACCGCATACAGCAGTACCTCGATCACTGATTCCGGTGTATGCAGAATCAGCATCTTTACAAATTCCACCCCGACAACCAGAGTCAGTGCCTTTTCCAGTATGGCATCCAGCTGAAAGCTCTGATTCATAAGAGACTCCGCCCCAAAGCATACCGTTGCCAGCGTTGATATTGCGATGGCAATCATTAACAACACGGCAATCACAAGCTCAACGGCCTTCATCATTTTAACAAGTCTTGTGTTGATTTTGTGCATGTCTTCCTCCTTAGCATTATAAGATGATTTCCGGATTCAGGTTGATATCCGCTTTTTTAGCCTGCAAATGCTGCTGTCTGCGCGGTATGCGGTAATGAATATTGTCCTTCACAAAATTTGCACCGGTCTGCTTAAACCAGAAGGATATGCCCTTTTCCTCACACTGCTTGCGCAAATCGAGAATCCACTCATACCGGCAGACCCTTGCCTGTGGTCCGCTTTCTCCTCCGACGATCAGCTCTTCAATGCTATCATCCAGCCAGGGCCTCAGGTTTAAGGGCTCCAGCAGCGGTTCACATACCACATACTTATGACGCAGAGGTGCTGCCTGATAAATGGGAAGACGATACGCTGCGCGCTCCATCGTTTCCACCGTACAGGCGATTCCCACATGATCCCATCCCGTTCCCCAGTCATACGGGATGCATTCCATCAGCCTGTCGATCCGCTTTGTAATCATAAAGAAAAATAAATCCCTGCGCTGCCGCATGATATTCCATGCTTCATCTCTCCATGCATCTGCTTCCTCTACAAAAAAATCGCTGGTAAAACAGGTATAGACGATTTCATCGGATGCTATCTTGTATTCACCTTTGCGATTTTTGTGCAAAACTTTATCAAAGTCCTTCAGACGGGTAACAACACCGGTTTCTTTGCCATGTCTTTCGTCCATCCGGTATACATAGCAATGCTCACATCCGGCACTGATCTTATGACAGCCATGCCAGGGGTTCCAATTTGCCATAGACTTCATCCTCACCTGTATGTATGCAGGACACTGCCATCCGCAGAAAGCTGCTGAAGACTCTGCGCTGCATATCGAAAGCAGAGAATACCGCCGTGCCTGCGCAGTCTGACATGAAATTTCCAGATATCCTGTTCCATCTCATCACAGCTGCTGATATAACCGAATACCTTTCTCTGCCCTTTCTGAATAGAAACGACACCGGAAAGACGTATTTGTATGATTTCTTCATCTCCGTGCCAAACCTTATAAAAGGGACAGGCAGCCTGACGCTGCTTCAAACGGTATCCGTATACATACAGAACGGCCAAGGACAGCAGCATTCCTGCAGTTTTCCTCATATTATTTTTCCAGAGCCATTACCTTGTCAATTCTTCTCTGGTGGCGCTCATCATGGGAAAACTCGGTATTTACCCAAACACGTACGATTTCCTTCATCAGCTCCACACCAATGATTCTTTGTCCCATCGCCAGCACATTGGAGTTATTGTGCTCTCTTGTCAGTTTGGCACTAACCGGATCACTGCAAAGCGCACAACGGATTCCCTTAATCTTGTTGGCGGCAATGCTGACACCGATTCCTGTCCCGCAGATAACAATTCCCTTATCGTTTTTACCATCCGCAACACTCTGTGCAGCCGGTCCTGCGTAGTCCGGATAATCCACAGACTCACATCCGTGACATCCGAAGTCTTCGACCTCATGTCCCATTTCCGTTAACATTTCCTTCACGATTTCCTTATACTCAAAAGCACCGTGATCACAAGCTACCGCTATTTTCATATACAGTTCCTCCTCTTATAATATCCTTCCTCATTATAACATACAGCAGACAGAATGTAAGCAGCCTGAGAAAACAAAAAACTATAAAACAAGTCGCAGGATCGATTGATATCATTACAGTAACAATTACCTAAATTGAATAGGTTATTCTGTGTCTCTACATTAAAACTTAAAATGCTTCAATTTACTATATATGTTATACGCATGCATATTAAACCAAGGAATCCACAATTCAGCAAATAATTACCCAGCACTATCAGTATTAGATTTGATTCCTGATAAGCTAATCTGCTTACTGCCGCTTCTACTACTGAGATAAGAAAACGATATTTTTCTGTATTCACAAGGTGACCTACAGACACAGAATTAAAGAGGCAGAAAAATGACCGCCTCTTTTTCTATTGCATAAAATAGTACTTTATTATAATTACAATATTTTTTTAGCTTTCTTACAATTCAATGAAGACATACCACATCAAACTCTTTTGCCTTTTATTTCTTGCATACCTATAAACCTTTGATACAATTGCAAAGATTATATTCATTTCTTTTGCTTGCAATGATTTTTCCGTGTTGATGTATACACAAGTAGCCAAAGGATTATAATCATCGCTACCAAAAATGTTTCTAGTGCAATTCCTGTTGAGGAAACAAGGAAGCTGTATAGATAACCTAAGACCGGTACACTGCCTGCCACCCTTCCGATGAGACGCTCATAAGCAACACCTGCCGTATCCTGATAATCATTGTGATCCCCTTTTGTAATAAATTCCTTATCCTTCGTATTATTAGCTACAACTCTATGTGTGGCAAACTGACCGCTTTTTACATCAAGACGAAACGTAATGACATCGCCTACCTGAATCGTCTCCGGTGCACTTTCTTTTACATAAATCAAGCTGCCGACTGAATATGCCGGTTCCATACTATCTGTTAGTACAGCATAAGGTATAAACCCAATTATTTTAGGAATCAGAAAGGGAGCTATCATTAACAAAAGGATTCCCAGCAAAACATATGCCGTTCGATTAAGTATATTAATCATTTTCATCCCCAGGCATAGTAGAATCGATTATTTTAATCAATTCCAACGCACTTCGAAAGCATATTTCTTTATTGGTATCCACCCACGTCAACGTACCCTGCCAGCTGTGATTCTCTCTGTTTTTTATATCAACAATGAAAGTTGCTTTTTCGCAATTGTTTTTTTCATCCATTTCATCATCTCCTGTTATTAGAATATCACATTAAAGTCACATACAGGTAACAAACATATATAAATGAGTAAAATTCATTCTTCTATTATTCAACATGATATCCCAGCAAACCCAATCCTTCTGCTTTTACTTCATCATAGTTATCTTCACCTGCCACCTTTGACTGTACTGCGGATGCTTTTACTTCTATATCACTCAAACTAACCAGCTCAGAATTATCTTTATTTATTATATTAGCGACCGTTACAGAATCAAAAACCGGTGTAAGTCTTGTATTTTGCTTTGATGCCTTTACTGATTCAGGTTGTCCATCCTTTACATAGACATAGTAGGAGATATCATCTATTTTATCAATAAACATCCATTCATCAGATATATTCAAAGAAAGCAATTCTTCAGACGGATTTTTAACACTTACAAAAACATAGCAATCAGGTGAATTAGCTAAAATGGTAACGGTAGGATCTTTATGCAAAACTTCCCCTGGAAGAACATTTAAGTAATCATTACCTTTATCTGATCCTGCAATCACACCGTTTTCTTCAGTAACCGTATGCAAATTTTCATCAATGCGGTCCTCATCAAGCTGCATGCTTATACCATTGGAAAATGTAAAACGATTGTTCAACTGCTCCGTATTAGAAGTTAAATATGCTAATGTTCCACCAACCCCAATCAGTGCCAATAATATTATAGATAAACATAAAGTTATAATTTTTTTTCTATTCATGTCCATACACCTCATTTAATCACTATCTTTTTACAAATATACTATACCTTTATCCGGTCACATGATGGTAATACAAGATAACATTAACAGGTCGCATGATATAAAAAGTAATCTTTCTCACAGGATGTTATTTGACACTATAAAAGGCAGTGCATGTTCGACATTTGCACTGCCTTTTTGAAACATATAATGCTTTAGAGCACACCTCAATCATCATAAAATCCTACGTTAATTAAGAGACCCCTTATACGCACTCCATATTTTCAATGCATTTTCATGATTGAATTTATTATTGGAATCCATTGCACTTAAATCATTTCCATCAGCATCCCACACGACTGCCTGAACTGCCTCCTGATATAACGTAATCTCGAAATCAGATACGTTTTTAAACTCTTCTTTAATCTTTCCATCAGCATCAAGCAGACCATTTACTTCAGTAAAGAGCGGATCAGTAGCCTTACCTGGTGATACAATACCCAGATAATACCAAAAACCATCAGAATTATTATATCTCCAACTCTCTGTTTTATAATTTATTCCATTATTTTGGGATAGATAATCAGCAATTACCTTAGGCGAGACAGTTACTCTCATCCTGATAATGCAGTCATTGGATCCTATGTTTTTAACACTCGGATCTTTTTTTATATCACTACCTTGAATTTCTGGATTTTCTTCGATTTCTGTTTCAATTTTACCTACTGTGAATGTATTTTCTAAATTATTTGTACTCGAAGTTAAATATGCATACGTTGTGCCAATGCCGACAACTGCGATAACGAGGACTATAAGAAGAACTATTTTTAGCTTTATTTTTTCAAAACACTTCATTCTATTGTTCCTCCTTTTCTACCGCCTTTAAAACATTCTGAGATATTCTGTAAAGGTTAAAATCACTTGTATTATCCAGTAATTTATCTTGCGTTATACTTACTTTACCATCATCTCCAATACGGAATCTATTTTCAATTACATCAGTGTGTGAAAACAGATCTTCCTTTACAAGCTTATTTTGAAATTTAACAACCGCTGTTTTATTCTCTTCATTTATAACAGCCTGCTGCACAAGATCGCCAACACATACATATCGCAGTGTCTCCATTTCCGTAACAACATATTCTCCGTATGGAAGATCTTTAACAATGGCACTACCTTTCAAAATCTCATGCAGTCGAATGGTGCGATAATAAATCAAAGACCCGTCTTTTCTTTTTACTTCAAACGTAAACACTGGATCACCAGTTGCAGGATTTACCTCAGAGTCAACAATTTCCTTATCAATAATCAATTTTCCAGTCAGCAACTTGTTTGTAATCGTAAAAGAAGGAATTGTATACTTGTTATCTTGTGTTTCTGTTTTCTTTATTTCCGATTGATATTCCACCATATCAAGATCCTCTTTTACAGAATATTCAATTTTGGTCTTCGTCTGTTCATCCCAGTAAGGTAAATCTGTGAAAGTACCCTTCCATTGATTTTTCTTTGTCAGCGTCAGAGATTTGTTTTCTACTTTAACATCCTTCCCGTCCTTCTTTCGATACAGCTGTATTTTAATTTCTGAAGGGCGATTGACATAGTCTTTATCTTCCCATTTCTTTTCAACATCAATGGAAATTTTTTTATCTTTTAGATTTTGTATAACATATCCAAATTCATTAGATTCCACAGCTTTATCATCCATGGTTTTCAATACAGCACTCACTACGACGGTATCATCCATCTCTTTTTCTTCAGTAATCTGCAGCTTCAAAGACGCAACGGCAACTCCATTCACCATCATTCCGGATAGATATCCATCAGCATTCGTTGTCTCTTTCAAAATATATTCGTGCCCTTCCTTAAGCTTGCTGATATCAAATGTCACAACACCATTTTTACCACTTTCCGCTTGGATAAGACTCGTTTCATTTTCAAATATTTCGAACCTTACCCCTTTAAGCTTAAGGGAAGGATTCTCTTTATCTACCTTCAATAAGGTCATTGTACCTGTGCGTGCATATCGATTCTCAATAGAAATTTCGGTATTCTCATTCTTCTCCATTGTTCCATTCACGCCATTTTCAACTATATTTGCAGTACCTTTTTTCAATGTATAAATCGGTGTACCATAATCATCCTTCAGATTCTCCTGCACACTATAAGCTGTACCTGCTAAGATGTTTTTTATAATCGCTTTTTCATCTGCTTTTAACTTTATGATACCGCTCTTTGTTGTTTTATTGGTCTGTTTCCCTTGTGCATCTATCAAAATATAATCGCCTTTATAATCCGTTAAGTTACCGTCAATTCCCTCCATTTTTACCTGAATGTCAAATGTGTCGGTACTTACCTGACCTTTTTTCATCGTTTTCTCAATCGCTAAATCACGCAGATAGTCATCTTTTGGATAATTTCTGAATGTAACAAGCTGTGTACTTTTAGCTAAATAGGCCTCCGATTTCGCAATATTATACTTTATCTCCGCTTGTTCCCCATTGATTGTCACCTTATCATATATATCTGTGTCGATATCTACTTCTTCTACGTAGTATTTACTGATATTGTCAAAGAGTGCTGCTTCTCCAGGCTTCAATTTGAAGATACCATTTTCATCGATTTGTAAATCCTCAAGCGTATCTCCATCAGTTTTCTGAAGCTTTGCATTATACCCACTTGTATTTGTAACTAATTCAAATTCTTGTTGTGCGTTTAGTGCATATAATTTATACCCGTAGCTTACATTGCCGGACTTAATATCATCTTCAGCATCGCCTAATTCCTTTCGTATTTGAATCTGATTTTGCGGTATTACCGGTAAATTAAATTTTATCCTTAAGTTGGATGCTCCTCCACCTCGTTCCATATACCACATTTTGAATTCGTGTGATGTATAATCTGAAAAGATATATCCTGTCTGCTTCTTATTATCACTATCTGTGTATTCAACTGACTTCCATTCTATATCATCTGCTTTCTCAGCTTCTTCAAAACGTTTTTTTATTGTAGTCTTTCCCTTTCCTTGTACGTAAACCTCACCAGTGGAGAAATCAATATATCCTTCACGTGCACCATGGCTTCCACCTATATCAAGTACAAGTACACCATCGATGTATACCCATAAATCATCATCTCCGGTAAATTCATAACGCATTGGATTATTCTCAGTATAACCATTCTCATCCTGTATGAATCTGGAAGAAACCTCCATACCGAATGAAAACTTTGTTGTCTGTCTTGATACATATAATGGTGCCTGGTATTTTGGATCTGATTCTGGTAATTCATCACCGTTTGCTGCATATAAATTATTTGTGTTTGCTACCAATGGGTCAACATATGTATTAAATGGAAAGAAATTCCCTCTTTGTCTGAATGGATAAAAATTATTTACCTGTGATGTTACCAGCTCCTCATATACCTCAAATTTTTTAGTTGCTGCATTATAGCTTGCTGCATTATACCCTGAATCATAATAATAGTAATGACCATCATCATTATAAACTGACCTCAAAAACAAATGGTTGGCATCAACTAATGTTCCCAAGTTACCCGTTGCATCTCTAAAATATTTACTTAAGCTCTTTCCCGTCAATGAATTTTTATTAGCATCTTTTAAATTCCATTTTTCCAAAAATGTCGGATAACCATCATCACCTAATGTATTACTTAATATACCTGGTTTTGCCCCTCTTTCGATATCTTCTCCTTCACCTCCTTCATCAAAATCAGCACCAGTGAACTGCTTCTTTTCTGGATCTCCATTTGGAAAGTAATCGATTATCTTCATCGTGATTCCCTTTTGCGCAGAATCAATTGTCTCTACAGGTGTAAACTTAACTTTTTCTCTTAGAACAAAATATAAGTATTTTTCTCCATCACTATCGGAATTCCAATCCTTATAATCATAGAATTTTTCGCCATCACTAGCCTGGAAACCGCCGGTTTCTTCCTTTGATGCTGAATTCACCCTACTTCCCCATCTTTTTATTTTTTCAATATTTTTCTGTTCACCATTTATTAATATATATGCATGATCCATTGCCCAACCATCCAATGTTCTATCTGACTGTTTAGCTAATTCTTTCAGTAAATTTGCAGGTGTAACAGTTTCGTCTGAAGATTTTTCAAACGCTAAAGCATCATCATTTAAACCCAAATTGATTTCTTTATTATTTTTATCTAAAAGTTTAATTAATAATTGTTCAGTACCCTTATTATTGCCATCAGGCCGGTTCCATGTAATGGTAAATATTGAGAAGCTGTCTGATTGTAGACTTACCTTTTCCACTTCAGAATTTTCGTTCAGATCTATTACATCGTCTTCCTTTTCCAAGGTTTCTAATACTATATCTGTTTCCGTTTCCCTTAAATGCTGAATGCTTGGAACCGCATCATCAGAAACCCCTATTGGCTTGACGGCATTCTGGAACTCCATAACAACCTCTACGTTTCCATTCGGCTCCACTTCTTCACCGTCAACAAAAAAGCTTATATCATATGCCAAGAAGCCTTCAACGGTTTTATCCTGATTATTTAGTTTTTCAGAAGTCTTGTCATACTGCTCATTCACTTCTGCCACATATATCTTTTCTTCTTCACTCATACTCTCAGAAATTTCTGTCTTTTTGATAGGTGTAACAGAAAGCTCAGCCCCTATAGGCAAAACGCCTTCATTGGCTGTGATATTTATTTTCACATCTGAATCTTCATAAACAGCCGTAAAATCCCCGGTATTACCACCATCATTGGGCATAGCCATTAATCTGTCACTCACACACAAAAAAACAGTCAATAGCACAATCAATGAAGTAGCTATATATTTTTTGAATTTCCTTCTATTTTTCATAATAATCACCTTTCTTCAGTGTATTGGAAATTGAATCAATGTAATATTTCTTTATACATTTATATCATAGCAATATCAAGTCACGTACAGGTCACATCTTTATTTTTTTATGCAAGAAATTCATGCTTTTTTTACAAACAAGAATTCATAACATTGACAAATATAACCATTACTATTTGAATTATACCAAAAAATACATCTTTCCTCTATGAGAAACAGATGTATTTTAAGTGATTACCTGATTTAAATGTAAGAAATACGTTCAAAGGTTAATTAGTATATGTCTCTACAGTTACATCGCTGCCATCTTCATTGTACCAGCCCAAAATCTTACCTTCCGCATCCATAGTAGGTTTAAAGTTATCCGCCTGAATAGCTTCTGCTTCTACATCAATGTCAATAGACGAATTTGCCACTTCATTTCCCCATGTACTTGGTATTATAACTTTTTCAAACAGCTTAACCTTTTGCCCTTTGCTCAAAACACCAACTTCCTGTCCCTCTTGCTGGCCTACATAGTAATAGTAATCTCCTACCTTCTGCCATTCAGTATCGTTAATATCCAGGTTTTGCACCAGAGCAGCAATATGTTTCTCATCCAGTTTTTCACCTTTTACTGTAAGCTTAACTCTTATATACGTATCAGAAGATGCATCTGCAACAGTTATTGTCGGATCTTTTTGAATTTTAGCTCCTGGTTTGATATTTGTAATTTCTCCACCCTTTCCATTTACAGGTGGATTATCAGGACTGTAATTAGGTTCTGTCAATGTAATATCAACGTGTCCCATAGTAATGACATTTGATGCACTGTCATTGTCAGTCATATATGCTAAGGTAAATCCTACGGTAATTATTCCAACCAACGCAAAGCACCCCAGCATAGTTAATAGTTTCTTTTTATTCATCATCATATCCTCCTCAAAATTCTATATTTGAATTATTTACATTGTCATTATAATTCATACAGGTAACACGGTGGTCATATAGAAAAAACAATTACATAATTTCGAATTAAAAAGGCATCATCGGTATCCTCTAACAGATTATAGCCTTACTAATTTAACACTTATTTCTTTTTTTCAAATATCTCCGGGAGAAAATTCAAGAGAATCATGAGCAAAGCAATCCCGCATGCAAAGAATATTCCAATAGGTGTTTTTATATAGACACTGATAAACCCCAGCAATGGAACAGTAAACGCCACTTTTCCTATTACCTTATTATAAGGAACAGGATTTGCGTCATTATTTTTATTTGCATCCCCTTTGGTTGTAAATTCTTTTTTCTCATGATCTATCGCAACAATTCTATGCGTTGCATTATTGCTATCACTTAAATGGAAAGAAATCACATCTCCTGTCTGCAATTCATCAAACGGTGTCTTATGAGCAAAGACGATTGATCCGACAGATATTTCAGGTGTCATACTTCCACTGATGACAGCAAAGCTTTCATATCCTAGAAAACGTGGAACGAATAATACTCCTGCGATTACCACAAGTATTAAAATTATGAAACCTAGTAATATATTGCATATTTTTTTTATCATAACGACACCCCTTATTATCATTTTCTCACAAATATAAGTATTCAGCAATCCTTTTCCCACATTATTCATAATTCTTACATTTGCCCTTAGTAACACCTTCTGTCTGTTAGGTAAGACATTTTAATATGGATAAAATCATCAAACTGTTGAATATTACAAAGTCAAACATATAAAGCATCTTAATTTATGATTCTAGTTAACAACGCAGAATACCACGATATATTGCCTGATCCACACATATGCGACCTTTAAATAATAAAAATTGAGGATATATACTTTCAGCAACCATATATATCCTCAAGCTTTATCTTTGACTTGTATTTCCAGAAAATTTCTTTACTGCGAAGCTTCTTTTTCCTTTTTACGTCTTTTGAATAACAAGAATAGAAGAATAGCAAGCAAAGCTGCACCGCCTCCAGCTGCGTACATCATCATTTGACGGTTTCTTTTCGCAATGGCCTGTGGTGTTTCGCCTTCTCCCAAGACTGTTTCTTCCTCTTGGCTGCCATTTTCATTAACATCTTCACCATTGTTATCTATATTGTTATTTTCGCCATTATGTAAAGTATTGTTATTCTCTATCCCCTGTGTATCATTTGTACCAACTTGATTATTTGTACCAGCCTGATTATTTGTATTTGACTGATAAGGTACTACTTCATCAGGATTCGTCAAAGTATAAACAAATAGTATTTCTAATTGATCTTTTACTACAGCATCCTGTTCTGCGGTTTGATACGTATAACCGGGAATTGTCTTTGCTCTTGCCGTTACATTACTTCCTAACTCTCCCAGCATAGTTTTAGGTGTGGCGATATCCACCTTATTCTCATCAACGTAACGAATCGTATACGTTACCCCATCAATGACAACAGCGTATTTAGCTACATATACCATTTTCCCTGTTACTTTAGAACCAACGCTCGGCAGCTGCTTATTCCAACCAACAAAAACATACCCCTTTTCGACCTGTATATCCGGTTCATCAGGGAATACATCATCTGAAGATAGGCGATATGATGCTTCTTTATTTCCATTGATCGTTCCATGAGCACCAGCTTTAAAAACTATTTCATATTCTGCAGCATGTACACGAATACTGAATAACGGGAACATTACCATTGCCGTAAGCAGGCAGCATGACAATACCTTGCATAACGTTTTATTCTTAATCATTCTGTTCACTCCTTCGACTGCGTACTTTTATAATAATAAGTAATATCAATCCGATAGCACTTGCGGCAAAAAAACCGAGAATTAAACCTATCGTTGTTGGATCACCTGTATTCACCCCTGGTATTTTATTGATCACAGGTATTTTTTTCACAATATTTGCAGCCTGTTCAACAGGAGCTGAATTCATGTGTTCGACTGAAAAAATAAAACGCAAACGTCCTTCTGTATCCTGATACGTATCATTCATAGAATCGCCATCAACCTGTAATATAAAATCAATGGTCGCTGTTTCACCTTTTTTTAATGATCTTAACAGATAGTTGGTTTCCAAAGAATTCATATTCGCCTTTGTTACACCACCGATTCGTCCGGTATAAAAGCTTTCGTTATTCGTTACAAATTCCACATTATAAGCAACATGTCCGTCGGCAACGGCTTCCCCCAGCGGATCTGTATATTCAGCTCTCACATAAAACTTTAATTCCTCTTCATCATTGTTTGTCAGTGTAATGCGCTGTACCCTTTTTTCACCCGGCATCATATTCTCATATGCGCTTTGCTGTTCATAGGTTATAAATTTCTCACTATCTCCCTCGAAACTTAATCCTGTTTCAGCAGCAGATTCAGCAGCCTGAAGTGATGTTATGGAAAACAGTACAGCCAGCAAAACGGCTGTGATTATTCGGAAACCTTTTTTCATAGTAATCTTTCTCCTTCTTGCATCTAATCCACTACGGAAGTAATACTTCCTTCTTCATCAACAGAAAGCTCTACACCCCATTCAGACAAAGCAGCCTCTGCTCCGGCTATACTCTGAATTGCATCTGCATCATAAGCAATATGTATACGATAATCGGCATATTCTCCATTCTTTATCTCATGGCTAATCTTTATTGCATCTACTAAATTCGTGGTTTTTCCACCCTTTTCCAATGGTAGCTTATAATAGAAATAAACGATTTCCGAATTTGAATTATCAGCATCATCAATAATGATCCACTTGGAAGTATCTTCTGTGATCAATTTGATTTTAGAAGCATCTGCGTCCACCATTTTTTCATTATCCTTATTTACCCAGTATTTTGTAACAGCAACACGGGTATACAGGGAATGATCCCTTTTATTTTCTACATAAACCCTATCCTTAATTTCATCCCCGGGCATGGAAGAACGAATCTGAAAACCGTTTTCTGTCTTTGTTATTTTTTCCTTATCCATATCCTGCACAAGTTCAATCCCAAGATTTCCGGCACTTATTTTAGCACTGATATCTGTCTGTGCGTGAAAGAATGCCAAGCTTCCCTCATATACAAATATTGCGAGTAACACAACGGTTGTGACCACCAGCATTATTTTTTTCATATCATCATATCCTCTCATCATAAATATTACACCCTACTACTTTACGATATAAGTATAATAAAAACAAGTAACAAGGCAGTCACACGAAGCAAACTTATTCTACAATAAAGAAAACAAGCTGAAAAAAACAGCCTGTTCACTTATGTTTTATTCCTCTAAAGGGAGGTTTATCTTACAACAAGGAGATGCATCAATTCAAGAATGCTTTTAAATTCTCCTATTACTTCTTCATCCTTTTTTACAATCCCCTGCCAATCGCTTTTCCGTCTTGTCATAATAATGATATCATAAGTAGCATAGGCACCATGCTGTTCATATATATAAGAGCAATCCTCTTGTATATGCAAATTCTCGATTCTCAAATATTTTTTTTCTTTATTAAACGTTCTTTTTTCCTGAAAGGATTGCGGCTTTCCAACAAAATCCAATATTTCCTCCGTTAAAATGATAAAAGATGTGAAATTGTGAAAAGAAAACCCCTTTTTTCTGATACAGCTAAATAATGTACCATCAAAATCATCCTGTTGTGGCTCATGCAAGCATATCCGTACGGCATTTTTAGGATAGTATCTGTGATCATTCATAGTATTTTATCCTTTCAATGTATCATTTTCGAACAACTGCAGCTCATCGTAAGTATAATCTAAATCAATGAAGCTGTATTTATTGGCTGATTCATATTTATTCTGAATACGCTCAATCACCTGCTTTGCATTCTCTGCATTACAATTATGCAGCATGAATATAAACTGAGATCCACTGTATTTTGAGATCACATCTCCACTTCGCAAGCTTATACAGAGAATCTCCTTTAACGTATTCATTTCTTTTGATAACATATGCAAACCTTCCTGCGAATGCGGATCAACAAATTTTTTCGGTTGCAATGTCATCAATACCACATATTCCGAAAACCCTTCTCTCACCATTCTACGCAATTCCAGATGATAAATCTCTTTGAATACACCAAATTCACAATAAAACGCCTTTTCAATTTTTTCCTCAGCTATGCTGTTTTGAATAACATCCAGATTCGAGCTTACCTCATTGTTATTTTTCAGCAGCATCATATATGCCTTTTGAAGAAATTGTGATTGCTTAATACCTAAACGTTCATATAATAGCTTGCTGGCTGTATGATATTGTTCCTTTGCCAAATCATAATGATTTAAATACATCAATGAGGAAATAAACAGATATTGCATTTCATCATCCAAGGGATCCTGAATGAGAGCATCCTTGCATAATCTATTCATTTTTTCATATTCCTGTTTTCCTTCAAATCTGAAGGCCAGCTGCTTCGCACAACGCAAATATATAGAATGATAATATGTAGAAAGTGATAAGACCCATCGTTTTGAGCTTATACTTGCTAAAAATTTACCCTCATACATCGTCAGACAATCAAACATTTCTGTCAGTTCTTCGTACGAATACTCCCTGTCAGTCTTTAATTTTTTATCCAAATCTTCAAATTTATCAGTATCCGGCTTGATTTTAAATGATGTATTCCAGTAATAGGAGCCTTTTCCTGTAATAATCATATCTGTTTTACCAAACACCTTTTTTAATAGGGTTCTCAGCCTGTACATCAGATTCTTTAATGCACTCTGCGGATTACTGATTTCCTCATCATCCTCCCAAAGCATATCATTTAATTCCGATGATGATATTTTACGGTCGTTATAAATCAGAAAATAAGATAAAAGTGTAACAAGCTGGCTGGAACGCATATCTGTCTCATCCAGGTGTATATCACCATAATTTATTTGCAAATTTCCAAACAGGAATGCTTTGATCACTTCCATCTTCTTTCCCCTTTCATAAGATAGGAAACTCCCATAATAATTACAATAACTTCATTATACGCTTAATATACTTATCATTCAATATGTTTATATTCATATGCCAGTTCAGATTCAACTATCGTTTTTTTCTGTTCAAATCTATCCATGATCCGGCTGATAGCCCTGTCACACCCCTCCATCGAGGTTGTCGCAATAATCAGGGAATACTGAAACGGACTGCATTTCGTAAACACATCGTTTTTTCTCAGCTCTGTCGTTATAACATCGCGCAGAATATCCGACTCTCTCTGCTGAGCCTCTTCCTTAACACCCTCCGGCTGCCGCATGGTCAACAGCACCAGATAACGGGAACGGGAGGATCGTCTCGCAGAACGCAGATTCATCTGATAAATATTTTTAAATACATCAAAATCGCAATAGAAGGTTCCTTCATTTCGGACATGCTCCTTCAGCTGCTGCTCCAGCTCATCCACATCAACCGGATTGCTGGCAATACACTGTACAACCTCAGCATAAATTTCTCTGCAGAGCGGTGTTACCTCGATTCCCAGTCTTCCGTAATACATATCGGTCACCTTGTGGTAATACGAAATCGCCAGCGAATACTGATGGGTCTGTCGATATGCCTCCAGCTTGTATTCATGAATATGGTTATTCGCATAATGCTTAAAGCCCAGAATATCGCACAGCTTGATTACTTCATCATAATATTCTTTATCCATCAACAGCTTGCAGCTGCGGTTGGTTGCCCGCATCAGATTGTTGTCATAATAGGTTTTCTGCAGCTCCACCCAGTCCTGCGTATGAAATTCAAACATGAAGTCTTCCATATAATTGCTGAGCAGCTCTTTGCAATACTGATAAGAGGCTTCCGGTGCTTCCTCCTCTTCGATTTTTTTGCACAGCTCATCCATCTGCACGATGTCAATCTCACATGGTATTTCAGAATTCCATGCATACGTATTGCCTTTTGACAGAATAAAGGAAAGCTCGGGATTATCCGGATAAAATTTCTGCAATTCCTTTCTTGCACGATACACAAGATTGCGCAAGGCACCCTCCGGCTTATCCGATTCATCTTCCTTCCACAATATTTTAATCAGCTTTTCCTTGGATACCACCGTATGCCGATACATCATCAGATAGGCGATCAAAAGGATCAGCTGTGCACTCTTCTTTGTTTCCTGCGGAAACCGGTAATTCCTGTTTTCCATATAAAATTCACCCAGCAGATGAATTTTCAATATATTTTTCTTTCTCATAGGATGTCCTCGCTGCTTTCTATGATTTCATTTTATCACAAATCCATCTCATGAAAAGAGGGCTGAAAAAAATCAGAAATCATGAAAAAACAAAGCCATTAACGGACAGTGATTTTCAATTTTTCTGATTTTCCTGTATTTATCTTGACAATATAACTATATGAAATTCAGCAGAAGCTATCCCTTATGCGTTATGTAACACCCTTTTTATATCATCCGCAGAGATTGGGCCTTCACGGACAATGCGCGGATCTTCTTCGCTCATATCTATGATCGTGCTCGCCAGCTTGCCTTTTGCTTCTCCTAAAACAATCGCATCAATTCTGCCGTCCAGCTGTTCCAGCACCTGCTCATCCCGAACACCAGTTTCCTCTCCGGAACGGTTTGCACTCGTTACCAGAAGCGGCTTTCCGCATTCCTTAATCAGACGCAGTACAAATGGATCATCCGGCATTCGGATTCCCACGGTAGGAAATCCGTTCGTCACATAATCCGGCAGCGTCTCCTGTTTTTTCAAGATCATAGTGAATGCTCCCGGCATAAAGGCATCTGCCAGTGCCACAGCTTCTGCAGGCATTTGTGCGATACACTTCATCTGCTCCACATCCGCAACCATGGTGGGAATCGGCTTATTCTCCGGACGTCCCTTGCTTTCCTTCAGTTTGCGCAAGGCTTCCTCATTCTCATAAATGACCCCCAGACCAAACACCGTATCTGTAGGAAATGCCACAACCTTCCCGTTTTTCAACAGCTCTGCGACTTCCTTTACATCTTTTTTATCAAACCGTCTGGTTTCCATGTTCATCATTTCCTTTCTGTTTATCAGCATTGTAGCACAGAATTTCCACAAAACATACAGTGGATAGAAAATGATGGAAAGTTAATGGAGAATCATAAACAAAATCTGGAAATTGTAGTATATTTTGCGAACAAAATGTTGAAAAATCATGGAGTTTATGAACTACCTATGGTATGATAGCTAGGCTCGACATTTATATTCTAAGGAGGGTAAAAATGGAAAGTTCAAAGAAAATAGTCTGGTATAACCTTGCGTTTATGGCATTTTCTACCGTTTGGGGTTTTGGAAATGTATTAAACGGCTTCGTATACTTCAATGGTATTCAGGTTATATTCAGCTGGATTCTGATGTTTGCTCTGTACTTTGTGCCGTATGCGCTCATGGTCGGAGAACTGGGATCCGCATTCAAAGACTCCGGTGGTGGAGTCAGCTCATGGATCAATGAAACAATTGGTCCGAAATTCGCCTACTATGCCGGGTGGACCTACTGGGCATGTCACATTACATACATCGCAAGTAAAGGCAGCGGTGGACTAAAAGCACTTAGCTGGGCAGTGTTTCGCAATGCGGAAACGTATGACACATTTCCAACCGTTTATGTACAGCTGGGTACGCTGGCAGTCTTCCTGTTCTTCTGCTGGGTCGCAAGCCGCGGTTTAAATCCGCTGAAGAAGCTGGCGACGATTGCCGGAAGCAGTATGTTCATCATGTCCATACTGTACATTCTTATGATGTTTGCCGCACCGCTCATCAATCCAAACGGCGGCTTTGTCACTCCGGATTTCAGCTGGGACAATATCTTCCCGCAGTTTAACCTGCAGTATTTTACATCGCTGTCCATTCTGGTGTTTGCCGTGGGTGGCTGTGAAAAGATCTCCCCTTATGTTAATAAGGTGGAAAATCCAAGCAAGGGCTTCCCGAAGGGTATGATTACACTGGCAATCATGGTTGTTGTATGTGCCATTCTGGGTACGATTGCAATGGGTATGATGTTTGATCCTGCCGTAATTAACGGAACACAGGAATCCTTTAATTCCTATGTATCCAACGGCTCCTACTGGGCATTCCAGAAGCTGGGCGGCTACTATCACATGGGAGATGCACTGCTGATTATTTATGCATTGTGCAACATGATCGGTCAGTTCTCAACCCTGGTATTAAGTATTGATGCTCCGCTGCGTATGCTGCTGGACAACGAGGAAGCCAGAGAGTTTATTCCATCCGGACTGCTTAAGAAAAACAAATATGGTGCTTATATCAACGGAATCTGGATGGTTGTCATTCTGTCCGGAAGCATTATTCTGATTCAGTCCTTCGTGCCTGGTGCTGCCAGCGTGCTTGCACAGCTGAACAAGCTGAATTCTGTCACTATGCCTATGCGGTATCTATGGGTATTTGCCGCCTATATCGCACTGCGTACGGCACGAAACAAATTTCAGCCGGAATACCGGTTTGTTAAGAATCAGGGAGTCGCTATGACCTTTGGTATCTGGTGCTTTATTCTGACTGCTGCATGCTGTATCATGGGTATGTATACACCGGGAGACATGTTCACCACAGCACTGAATGTCATCACACCAGTCGTACTGACAGCGCTTGGTATGATCCTGCCGGTTATCAAAAGAAACGAAAAGGCATAAACCTTAAGACAAGATCAGCCGGTCTTGTCTTTCTTACTATTGGCTCATCCTATGCATTCTACCTTTTCCCTTTACTGCTCACCCTTCATGCAGGAGGAATGTGGTAAATCGTCTGAGAGGTTAGCATAGACTCCAAAAAATATTTATAGAAAATGCTGTGCACAGGGTATGATTTCCTTGCAGGAAATCCCCCTTCCGCTGATCTGGTATATCATTGGGCATGTTTACCCCGTAAGCATACCATGCTATACTGTACGTGTAGATTACAGGAGGATAAATCAATTATGTATAAAGATATTGCGAACGAATTACTAAGCTTCATTCAGAAAAGTCCAAGCTGTTTTCATGCAGTGAACACTATGAAAGATATGCTGCTGGAAGACGGCTATACGGAATTACGGGAATGTGAAGCCTGGACGCTGGAAAAGGGCGGAAAATACTTCACTACAAGAAACGGCTCCAGTCTGATCGCCTTCCACATCGGAAGCAGTCTGGAGGATTACCACTTTCAGGTTACTTCATCCCATTCGGATTCACCAACCTTTAAGGTTAAGGAAGAAGCAGTGCTGAAAGGAAAGGGCGGCTATCTGCAGCTGAATACGGAAGGCTATGGCGGTATGCTGTGCGCAACATGGATGGATCGCCCGCTGTCTTTAGCAGGACGTGTTCTTGTGAAAGAAGGAAACACCTTTACAAGCAGGCTGGTAAGCTTTGACCGTGATCTGCTTCTGATTCCCAATGTTGCCATTCATATGAACCGTGATGTAAATAACGGTATGAAATATAACAATCAGATAGATATGCTGCCGCTGTTCTCAGCCGGAGAATGCAATGAGGGTGATTATGCCCAGCTGCTTGCCGATGAACTGGGCTGTGCAAAAGAGGACATCTTCGGGACAGACCTGTATCTGGTGAACCGCATGGCCCCAAGCATTTGGGGAGTGAAGGAGGAATTCATCTCATCACCGAAGCTGGACGATCTGCAATGTGCATTCACATCGCTGAAAGCCTTACTGCACGGGACAAATGAACAAGCAGTCAATGTGTTTGCCTGCTTTGACAATGAAGAGGTCGGTTCCGGAACCAAGCAGGGTGCATGCTCAACCTTCCTGTATGATGTTCTGCAGAGAATCAACGACAACCTTGGTTACACAAAAGAGGATTACTACCGTGCTGTTGCGAAAAGCTTCATGGTATCCTGTGACAATGCACATGCAGTACACCCGAATCATCCGGAAAAGACAGATGATACAAACTGCACCTATATGAATAAGGGAATCGTTGTGAAATTCAGTGCGAATCAGAAATATACAACCGATGCAGTCAGCTCGGCAGTCTTTGCGGGAATCTGTGAAAAAGCAGAGGTTCCTGTTCAGCATTTCGCTAACAGAAGTGATGCAGCAGGAGGCAGCACACTTGGAAATCTCTCCAGCCAGAAGGTATCCATGCATACTGTGGATATCGGACTGGCTCAGCTTGCCATGCATTCCTCCTATGAAACCGCAGGTATCAAAGACAGTGAGTATATGATTCGTGCATTGACAACCTTCTATAACACCAATCTTCATATTACCGACAGCGAAACGATTGAGGTCGCATAGGTCTCCATGAAAAATCAAAGCAGTCAGAAAAAAATTCATATTGACAATCTCTACCTGATGAAAAAGCTGGATGAGGATTATCATAAAGAATTTATGCGTTTCTATGACTATGTACTGCACAGCAATACATCCGATGCGGATATCAATATCATTGTTAATACCTCCCTCGAACAATGTCTCGAGGGCATGAAAAACAGAAAGAAAGCTACGCTGGTAATTCCCAGGGATCTGAAAGAATATACGACAAAGCTATCCCGTGGCAATGTATATAAGGATATGAAACGAAAAATACGCAATCAGGATTATGAGAAAATGCAAATCAGCAGTATCTGGTATGTATTCTCACTCTGTATCGTGCTGTTCTTCTTTAAAAATCTGATGGACCAGAAATTTATTGTGAATTATCTGGTAGATGTCATCGTTGCCTGTATCGCTGGTGGAATTGCAATGAAAAATTTCCTGATACGCAAAAGAATCGTGAAACGCTACCAGTTCGGTAGCTTCTATATGCGTATGGATATCATTGCAATTGTCGCATGTGTATTTATAAAAATAGTGACACCTGCCGCATATGCTAATTTTGATATTACCTATCTTCTGCTGGTGATTTCCTTTTTCATTATGAAACGGAAAATCAAGCCGCAATTCGAAGCAGTGATATAGCAGACATGAAAAGCCCTCAGCAAATCATTGTAATTACGCTGAGAGCTTTTTTATCGAAGACGTAAAATAAATAGACTGCAAGATACGTATGAATTTGTAAAAATTTTCGTATTGCATCTGTTGATTCCTTTATTATAAATATGCTGTTGATGAATTCTTTCGGTTAGACACATAAATAACCATTACTTTGTACAGACATAAGTATAAAGGTGCTGTTGATGAAGTATTCTTATATGGTGTTGCGTCTATTTAATTGTTTTTTGACTGACTCCAAGGTATCACATTCCAAAAGCAGATTGGATACGATATGCAGTTGATCCTCGGTTAATGACTGTAGCCATGCTGTACAGTCTTCCTGAAATTTGGCTTCCATGAGCCTATGTAAGAGTTGTCTCTCTCCTTCAAGCTTACCTTCGATTCTACCTTCAAGCTTACCTTCAATCATACCTTCTGCCTTACCTTCTGCTTTACCTCTTATGATACCTTCCTTCATCCCCTCCTCAAAGCTGTCCTCCAAGCCGTAGCGATAACGTGCCTCCCCCATCTGAATCGCCATTGCCGTTGACCACAGCTCGTCATCCTTCTGCATTTCCTCGTACTTGTTCACGAATACCTTCACCAGCCTTTCCT